>FUFK010017964.1_pt1 | contig 20931 bp, 20 predicted proteins | sample 1021851 | NCBI WGS metagenome assembly FUFK01 (sample SAMEA51879418, study PRJEB19060) | metagenome
CTTACTAAACAAATGTTCAATGCTTTAAGAGATTACATTGATCCAACAATAGCTGCAATTTCAACATTGATGATAGTTTTGTCGACAACATTAATGCTTGGAGCACAATATCTAGGAAAAGAAGATTAAAGAAATTTAAAACTATTTTTGAAAGATTATTTAGATAGTTTNNTTTGCTAATTTCTTATAGCCCATCCTGCAAAAATAGTTTCTAAAAAAACTACTATGTAATACAAAAATATTCCCATTAAAGCTAAAGTAATNAGAACNGCAAACATTAAAGGATAGTCAGCACTAATTTTTCCACTATCAAACAAATGCCCCAAACCTTTTCCATGTGGTTCAATAATTTCCATTAGATTTGTTCCAATAAANGCNAGAGTCGTTGACACTTTCAAAGCTCCAAAAAACTCTGGTAATGTTTTCGGNAAAGCTATTTTATATATAANTTGAAACTTACTNGCNCCTAATGATGAAAGAATATCTTCATATTCTCGCTCCAAAGTAGATAAACCAATGGATATTGAAACAGCTATTGGNAAAAATGATATAAGTATGACTATTAAGATTGTATTCATATCATGCATTCCAACAAATATTAAAGCTACAACAGGGACTACTGTTGCTTTTGGAATAGCATTAAAACCAACTAATAATGGGTAAAGTGCTGTTCTCATTGCTTGTGAGACACCCATTATAACACCTAACAATACTCCAACTAATACTGATAAAATGAGGCCAATAACTGTCCTCCAAAAAGTTTCCCANCCATATTGTAAAAATAACCATTTAAATTTCCAAAANGCAGGTCCCAAATCTGATGGTGAAGCCATCTTATAATTTGGCCAATNGTTAACCCATACAATGAATTCCCAAAAAAAACAAAATATTATCAAGCTTATAAAAGGAATAATAAAATTAGATAATTTATTCATTTTTATTTTGAGCAACCTCTATTTGATCTCTTAAATTTGATAATATTTTAGAAACTTCAGGGGTATATAAATCAGAAATTTTTTTATTTTTTTTAAAATTTGTAGATACNTCATACTGTANGGTNGCAGGTCTATTTGATAAAACAATTACATTATCAGATAAATAAACAGCCTCTCTTAAATCATGAGTAATTAAAATGCATGTAAAATTTTGCTCTGATTTTAATTTATGCATAACATTCCATAAATCCTCTCTTGTAAAAGCATCTAATGCAGCAAATGGCTCATCTAAAATTAAAACTTCTGGTTCNTGNACAAGAGATCTACATAGTGAAACTCTTTGTTTCATTCCACCAGACAGTTCTGATGGTCGATTTAATTCAAATTCTTCCAAACCTACTAGTTTTAGAAGTTTTCGAGCCCTATCTTTTTTTTGAGCTGTTGATAAATTCTTTGAAACTATTTCAAGTGGGAGTATGATATTACTAATAATATTTCTCCACTCAAGTAGCACAGGATTTTGAAAGGCCATTCCAACGGTAGAAATTGGTGAAATAACTTTTTTATTTGAGATATATATTTCACCTTTTGTTGGGGTTATTAATCCGCTCACTAGTCTTGTTATGGTTGATTTTCCACAACCAGATGGACCTACTATTGCAGTAAACCCACCTTTGTTAATAGTAAGTGATAAGTCACTTAAAACTTCTAAAGAGCCTCGATTTGTTCCATATTCATGAGAGACNTTTCTTATATCAATATGCATATAGATAGCTGTATTATATAGGGTAGAAATAGTCTACCCTATATAATTTTATTTACTGTAAATATTGGTTAGTAAAAAAATCTGAAATCTTTGGACTTGAAGCAAAATCATATGTTTGGGCAATTTGTTCTAGTGCTCTTTTCATCCTTTCCTCATCAATATTTCCCATACCATTGTTTTTCACGTAATCTGTTTGAACATTTCCCTCAATTGCAAGTTTTAATCTTCTTGTTTCTAAAGCTAAGTCAGCAGCAGGGTTTCTTTTAATCATACTTTTTACAGCTTCCTCAGGATCCATAATTGCATCAGACCATCCTTTTGATACAGCCTTCAGAAAACCCTTAACAAGATTTGGGTTATCTTTTGCAAAATCTGTATTTACTATTATCGAATTGCCATACAATTCTAATCCATTATTAGCCATCAACATTATTGAAATATCATCTTCAGGCACGCCTAATCTGACTAAATTTAAAAACATAGAAAATGAAAAGCCTGTAATAGCATCAACATTCTTTTCAGCTAACATAGGTTCTCTTGTTGGGAAACCAACGGGTTCAACTTTAATTTTTGACATATCTAAATTATTTGCCTTAGCAAATGGTGGAAATTGAGCCCAGGCACCGTCAGGAGGTGGCGCTCCAAGAATTTTTCCTTCTAAATCTGCTGGAGAACTTACACCTAAGCTTTTTCTACCTGCGATTGCAAAAGGAGGCTTGTCATAAACCATCATGATACCAATCACAGGAGCACCTGGATTTTTATCTAAAAATTTTATAAGACTATTTATATCAGCAAAACCTATTGGAAAAGCCCCAGTAGCAACCTTTGGAATTGCATCTAATGATCCCTTACCTGCAGAGATTTCAACTTCCATACCCTCATCTTTAAAGTAACCTTTATCGATAGCATAAAAGTAGGGAGCACTTGGTCCTTCAAATTTCCAATCTAATGCAAATTGAACATTAGTATCTGCAAAAGTTTTGAATGAAAAAAGAAGCAATCCTANAATTAAAATTATTTTTTTCATTATNTTATTCCTTATATNTTNGTTATNATNTTATTTTTAATACATTAAAATTGCATTGCGTAATTAGATTTTTCATTACTTTTATGTATAATTTGCATATCATCAATTAACATTAATAGTTTTTTAAAAAGTCTTTCTAAAACTGAAAGTGCAATAATAAATTTAGAGAATAGATATAAATTATATTTTTATATATTGAATTTTTTGTTACAGTTTAATCTGAAATAATATCCAATTTAATACCTAATGTTTAATATGAAGTATTTTACAATAATCCTTTTTTTAATATTCTCACTCGATGTANTTGGAGAGGTTTTACNTAAAACAAAACTCTANGCNGTAACAGATGGATTTTGNTGTGGTGGAGAAGANTCAGACCCTCATGCAGTTCACGGTTTTGAGGTTATGAACAATGGGNTTGTTTTATCAGGNAAAAGCATTGATAGTGAAGGNNCTGAAGAAGGTTTTGTTATTAAATTTCCAGACAACTTGCCTGANGATAGAATTTTTCTTAGTCCAGATGAAGAGCACTCATTTGANTGGGTTTATTTATTTGGATCCCCNGGAAANAGAGATGGAGCAAATGGTGCNGNNTCAATTTTTGATNCAGTTTTTGTTGCTGGATACAAAGAGAACAATAGTGGTGTAATTAACGGTTATTTAGCAAAAGTAAATTTACAAGACGGGAAATTAAAGTGGGAAAAATCTTTTGAAAGTATGAGTAAAAATAAAAGTACTGCTTTTGAGTCAATTTTAATTACAAGTGATCAAGGCCTAATTTTATCGGGAGTAACTAATTCTCANAAAGAGAGTTTTGAAGGTTTTAAATCTTACGGTAACCCTCAATCAGGTGAAACTTTAGTTATGTATTTCGACAAATCAAGTTTAATCTCTGACAGTCCTCCAACAAAACCGTCCTGGGAAATTACATTAAAGAATTCTCGATCTGGAATTACTATTAAAGAAATTACTGAAGACAATTCCTTTGCAATAGCGACAAAAACAAATAATGAGGAAGGCATTGCTAAAATAATAAAAATAGATAGCCGTGGAAAAGTCATATGGTCAAAAAAATATCCAAATTTTGGTGAAATTACTGATATTGACATTTCTTCTTTGAGTGGAAGGGAAGATGGGATTTTTATTTCTGGCCACAAACATGATGATTTTGGTGGAATTGACGGATCAATTGGAAAAGTTTCCTTAGATGGTAAATTAATTTGGAATTTTTCATTCGGAAACCCTTTAGGTGGGAAAAATAAATTTTCAGAAATTAAAAATAAAAATGAGAAAATGGTATTAGATGAATGCTGGGGCATATCTGCAATCAGTGACGGCGGTGCNGTAATGGCATGTGGAACTGGAATAGAAGANTGTGAGATGTTTGAAAATGACAATAAATTATATGAGCAATGTTCTAATGATCCTAGAACTACATGGAGGAGCCTTTTAATAAGGGTAGATAAAAATGGAAAACAGTTATGGCAGCATGTTGATTCATTTGCATTTCCTGGTGAAGAAGATGAGTTTGATGTGCCATCTACAGCATCAGAGTATGTTTTTATAACTAGTGATAATCATATAGCTTCTGTTGTAGATCTTGGATTTGGAATAGGATTACAAATCTTAGAACACAAATAATAAAGTCTATAAATATATAATTATCTAATAAAATGGCATCCCGTACGGGATTCGAACCCGTGTTGCCGCCGTGAAAGGGCGGTGTCCTAAACCTCTAGACGAACGGGACTTAGGATATCAATATATTTAATAAAATGTTACAATTAAATCAAGTAAAGTTTAATTTAATTGATGAGATAACAATCAATTACAGTAAGTTGGGGCTGACTATTAAAACTATTTTCTCTTAAATAACCAATCAAGTGCAATAATGGGCCATTACTAGCTATTTTAATTGCATCACCTAATGGAGATCCTGCAGCATTAAACGCTATGCAATTTAGAGTATCTCCACTTTCATCTGAAGCAATAAAACTAAAATGCTTGCCCTCCTTTCCAACTGAACGGAAATTTTTAATTCTAATTTTGCTAATTGCTATAATTGGCTCAGAATTTTCAGATCCAAATGGTGCAATTTTTCTAAATTCTTCAACAAGTTTTTTATTCGCAGCTCTTAAATTTATATCTGCTTCAATTTTATAGTCTTTCAATCTGACTGAAGGTTTTATAGATTTAATAAACCTTTCATTTAAAAAATTGTCTAGCTCTTCTAATTTTTGTTGTTCAACTGTTAATCCCGCAGCCATTGCATGACCACCTCCACTTAACAGAATTCCATTTTGTTGGGCTGCAATTATAGCTGAACCTATATCAAAACCAGAAACTGAACGACTTGATCCTTTTCCAATGCCGTCTTTATTTATCGAAATTATAATTGACGGCTTATGGAATCTATCTTTTATCCTTCCTGCAACAATTCCAATAACACCCTCGTGCCATTCAGTGTCAGCTAGAACAATAACGTTTTTATTAGAAATATCTACTTTATTTAATTTATCAATTGCACTTTCTAAGACACTGTTTTGTATATCTTTTCTTTTTTCATTAAGTTGATTAAGCTTATCTGCTATTACACTAGCCTCAACTTCACTATTACAACACAGTAACTGGACACCTAGATTAGAATTTCCTAACCTCCCCGCTGCGTTTATACGAGGTCCTATGATGTAACCTAAGTTTTGTTCGTTTGGAATTTCTCGCAAATTTGACAAATCAAACAAAGCTTTCAAACCGTGATTTTGCCTCCAGCCCATTACTTTTAATCCAGTAGAAACAAAAGCTCTGTTTAAAAATCTCAAAGGCACAACATCACAAATTGTAGCTAAAGCGACCAAGTCTAAATAGAGCTTTAAATCAACATTTGATTTAATATTATTTTCCCGTAATTTTCTATCCAAAGCTACTAATGTTAAAAAACAAACACCTGCAGCTGATAAATAACCAAGCTTGCTTTCCTCATCAAAACGGTTGGGGTTGATAATTGAATAAGCTTCAGGCAAATTTGGCTCTGTTATATGATGATCAATTATTATGATATCAATATTTTCTTCATTAGCTTTTTTTAGAGGCTCAAATGCTGTTATGCCGCAATCAACAGTAATTATTAGGTTACACCCTTGTTCTTTAAGCTTCATGAGTGCTTGAGTATTTGGTCCGTAGCCTTCAGTAAATCTGTCAGGTATATGAACCTCAACTTTACAGCCCAACTTAATTAGATATGAGTAAATTATAGCAGATGAGCACGCACCATCCACATCATAATCACCAAAAATACCAATAGTTTCTTTGTCTAGAATTGCTTTTAAGAGCCTATTAATTGTTTTATCCATATCTTTCAAAACTAATGGATCAGGCATTAAATTTTTGATTTTAGGATCAAAAAAATTTGACAATTCTTCAATATTAAAATTTCTATTTACGAGCAATTCTGACATTGCTTCCGTCAAATCAAATTCTTGTTTGAAAAGGTCTTTTAAATTTTCTTTTGCTTTTTTGGGAGCAATCCAGCTTGCTCCAGAAACTGATTGCTCAACACCAAATAAAAATGAAGTTGCATGGTCATTCATTATAGATCAAATAATTTTCATGCAAACTGGTTTATTTAAAAGTTCTTTTGATTTTGAAAGATCCTCCATAACAGATTGCAAAGTATTATAATCTGTTTCATGAGTAGTAATTATAACAGGAACTTCTTCATTTGGATTTCTGCCTCTTTGTATTAGAGACTCAATGGACAAACTATATTTTCTAAATATTTCTGTTACCCCTGCTAAAACGCCAGATTTATCAATTACATTTAAACGAAAGTAATAACGATAGTTTTCTTTTTCACCTGCATCAACATTTAAACTAAGTTCATTAGTAGATAATCCAAATACATAAGGACATTTTCCTTGTGCCACTGTAATGATATCACTCAAAACTGCGGTAGCGGTTGGTTCAGCACCAGCACCATAACCTGTAAGCATAACAGAACCTGCGAGCTCTGTATCTAAATCAACAGCATTTAATACACCCTCAACATTTGAAATTTGCCTGCCCAATGAAATCATACATGGTGACACCTCCTGAACGAGACCGTTATCAAATTTACTCGAAGCAAGTAACTTTATTCTATAACCTAATTCTTGGGCAAAAATTATATCAGTAACATCCACTTCCCTAATGCCAGAAATACTTAAATTATTGATATCTGGAGAAATTCCAAAAGCAATCGCAGATAAGATTGACAACTTTTGCGCTGCATCTACTCCGTCAACATCAAATGAAGGATCAGCCTCTGCGTAACCTTTATCCTGAGCATCTTTTAAAACCTCATCAAAATTCAAACCTTTTTCTCTCATTTCAGTAAGAATATAATTGCAAGTACCATTTAGAATTCCAGTTATTTTATTAACTTTCGTTCCAGATAGACCGTCTCTTAAAGACTTTATTACGGGTATGCACCCAGCAACTGATGCCTCAAAAGCAAGTGAGCAGTCATTTTTCTCACTTAATTTAGCTAAATCATATCCGTGTTTTGACATCATCGCTTTATTAGCAGTCACAACAGATTTTCCATTTATTAATGAATTTTTGCATAATTCTAATGGAACCCCATCAGAACCACCAATAAGCTCAACCACTAAATCTACTTCATTAAATGAAGCTATATCTGTANCGTCTTCAAACCAATTTAATTTTGATTGATCAAAACCTCTGTTTTTACTTTTATCCTTGGCAGACACGGCAATTAAATTTAATTTTCTACCTGCTTTTTTGGATAAAAATTCATTATTAATTTGTAATTGCTTAGCAACCTCTGAGCCCACAGTTCCAAGACCAGCAATGGCAATATTTATTTTATTCATTAATAAATCTTTCTTTAAGTTAAATATTCACGTCTACAATAACTCTGCCTTTAATTTTTCCTTCTAAAATATCTTTCCCGATATTAGGTAAATCTGATAATGATATTACTTTTGTTATTGGCTCAAAGAATTTTTTAGGAAAATCTTTATTAAGCCTGTCCCATATCTTCACTCTGTTTTCAAAAGGCTGCATTGCACTATCAATGCCAAGCATATTAATACCTCTTAACATAAATGGAATAGCAGATGCTGAAATATTGTTACCTCCAGCATTTCCAACCACTGCAACAGAAGCTCCATATTTTAATTGCCCTAACAACCTTGATAATGTATCTCCTCCAACAGTGTCAACACAAGCTCCCCAAGCGGCACTTTCTAAAGGTCTTTTTATTACTTCATGCAATTCTGATCTATCAACAAGCTTTTTTGCACCAAGAGATAATAAATAATCTTTTGAAGATTTTTTACCTGAAACTGCTGCAACTTCGTAACCTAAATTAGATAGAATAACAACTGCTACTGAACCTACTCCNCCTGTTGCTCCTGTTACCAAAACCTCTCCATTTTCTTTTTTCATTCCTAACTCTTCAAGCCTCATAATTGCAAGCATTGCTGAAAAACCAGCAGTACCCATTGACATTGCTTCTTTTGAAGTCATCCCTTGAGGCATTTTTACTAACTGACTAGATTTTACACGTGCTTTTTGAGAGTAACCGCCCCAAACAACTTCTCCTACTCTCCACCCCGTTAGAATAACTTTATCACCCTTTTTATAAAGATCACTTTGAGAACTTTCTACTTCTCCAGCAAAATCTATTCCTGGCACATGCGGATATGTTTTTACTAATCCAGCACCAGGTCCTATGCAAAGGCCATCTTTATAATTTACATTTGAAAATTCAACATTTACCAGAACATCCCCCTCGGGAAGTTGAGATACATCAATTTTTTTTACTTGAGATGATGTGATATTTTTTTCTTCATCCTTATCTACAACAAGCGCATTAAATTCCATTTATATCTCCTTAAATTAGTNATTTCGAATTTTCACATTCAAAATCACATGAATTTTGAAAGCAATAAATATATACATACCTGTAAATAACAAATATACCTTAATTTAAAAAGTGTAATATTATGTCATTATCAGTTTTAATTATTGGTGCAGGGATTTCTGGCATATCTGCTGCAGAATTCTTGAGACGTGAAGGAGTATCAGTTACTCTTGTAGACAGAGTTAATCCAGGAGACCCTGAACAAACTTCTTATGGTAACGCTGGCCTACTTGCTAGTTCTGCTATTGTCCCTATCTCTTCACCAGGAATATGGAAAAAACTTCCTTACTATTTATTCGGTAAAAATTCCCCACTTTCTATTAATTGGCTTTACCTTCCAAAACTTCTGCCTTGGCTTATTCCTTTCCTGAAAAATACAAGAAAGGAAAAGTTTTTATCAGTTATAGATTCTCTTCAATCTCTTACCTATGACAGTATTGAACACCATCTGAGACTTTCAAAAGGAACCAAGGCTTCGAAATATATAAAGCTAGGCACATGGACTTTACTTTATAGAGACAAACATGAGTTTCTCTCTGACAGTTATGAAAACAACCTTAGAAAAAAATATGGATTTGATTTTACAGAATTGAAACAAAATGAACTCATTGAAAGGGATCCTTTTTTGGGTTCACACTACACCTTTGGAGCTGAATTTAAAAATCATGGCTGGCTTACTTCACCTTCTCTTTATATTAAGGAACTTGCCAATCATTTCAAAAATAATGGTGGAAAAATAATTAAAAAGCAAGTTAAGGAAATTAATAAAAATAAAGTAATAACTGAAGAAAACGAAATATTAGAAGCAGACAAAATTGTTATTTGTGCTGGCGCTTGGTCAGGCCAATTATTGAAGAGTATGAAACTTAAAACAAATCTTGAAACGGAAATGGGATATCACTTGGTTCTGAAAGATGTGAATTATATGCCACAAAATCCATATGCAGTTTCAGATTTAAAATTTGCAATTACACCTATGAAAAATGGCTTGAGATGCGCAGGAACAACTGAACTTGGAGGTTTAAATGCTAAACCAAGTTTTAGTAGAGTTAATATACTTCGTGAAGGGATAAAAAAAGTTTACCCTAAACTAGAATGGAAGGACGAAGAGATTTGGATGGGTCACAGGCCAACCACACCAGATTGTATGCCTGTTTTGGGTAAATCAGAAACTTCAAACGACATTTTCTTTGCTTTTGGAGGCCAACATATAGGCCTTACGATAGGCCCAAAAATGGGAAGTATTATAACTAATTTAATTCTAGACAAAAAACAAAATATTCCCTTGGCTCAATTTAGAAATGATAGATTTTATAAATAAAATCAGTATATTATAATTATTAGTTAATATATTTATTTATCTCTCTGCTATCTCTAAATTTGTATAATTCCACAACAGCTGGTAGAAACCATGGTCTACCATAATAAAGTGGTCTAGTTGGGAATTTTAGACTGTCAAATGCAGTTTGGCCTTCTTTGTCGTTAATAACCTTTTTGCCAAGTTTCATACCTAAGTAGCTAGATAAGGCAATGCCTGAACCACAATAACCCATAGAATAAAATACTCCATCCGTCTGACCTATATGAGGAAGATGATCAAATGTATATGAAACGTATCCCATCCAGGAATGAGATACATTTATTTCAGGCAAATCCGGGAATACTCTTTTTAAATCTTTAAGTAGTAATGGCGCACTATCATGTAAATCAATTTCTCTTGAAGAAACTCTTCCTCCGAAAATAATTCTTTTTTTGTCTGGGCTAGCTCTAAAATAATACACTACTCTGCACGAATCAGTAATGTGCCTATTTGAAGGGAACAGTTTTGATATAAAGCTTTCTGGCAATTCTTGGGATGCAATAACATAACTGCCAATTGGAATGCTTCTTCTATTCAGCCAAGGTGTGACTTTTGACGTATAACCATTTGTAGCGATAATTAAATTTTTTGTATTTATTACTCCTTTATTAGTTTCAACATTAAAAATATCACTATTTTTTTTGTAACTCAGCAACTCACATTTTTGTATAATTTCTATCCCTAAACTATTTGCTTTTTGAATAAGTGACTTATGATACTTTGCAGGATTTAGAGATGAATGATCAGGAAAGACAATTCCCCCATGATATAAATCTGATTTTATTTCATTNTGTTGATCTGATTTTGAAACAATGTATGTTTCAATACCCTCAATATCTTTTAATTTTTTACTTTCTTCTATAAATTTATTAAATTCTGAAGGAGTATGTGCTCCGTGAAAGAGTCCATCTCTTATTAAATCGCAATTAATTTTTTCTTTATTTATAAATTCAATTATCCAATTAAGTGCGTTTACCCCCTCTGCTCTTATAGACTTTGCTTTTTCAAATCCATACTTTTTAGTTAGCTTTTCAATAGATGGCTTTAGTAAATTACTAATTTGACCCCCATTTTTTGACGAACAACCATCACCAAAATTACATTTATCAATGACACATACTTTCATTCCATTTTTTGCCATTTCAAAAGCTGCATGCAATCCAGTGTATCCAAAACCTACAACTAGAGCGTCAGATTTTTCAGGTAAGTTAGCATCTTTTAAAAAGTCTTGATCTACTGTATCGAGCCAATAAGAATATTTTTTCATTTTTTTCCCAATNTTATCCATCTGTTCTGCCATAAAAAGTCATTTGCGCGGACTTTGATAGTGACACTCCAGGTTTGTCATTATATGCTAGCACAGCTAACATTCGAATTTCATCACAGTTAACCTTTGTAACGCGGTGCATAGAGTTTTTACCATTAAATAAAAGCAATCCACCTGACTTCATAGAAATTTTTTTTATTTCAGTTTTTCCTTTTAAAACGTTATTGATATTTTGAAACTCTTTTGCTTGATTGATTAATGATCCCCTTAGAGGTTCGGTATATTCAAATTCTCCACCCCTTGAAACTTCATTAATCATTAACGTGATAGCAAATGTGGAATTATCAAAATGCCATCCAAGTTCCTCCCCTCTTCTAGCATAGTGAATGTTAATCGATGACAACTTATCTTTGTATGGGTGTATGCTGTCTTGTTTTGTAACAAACGAAATAAAATCTATGAATTCAGGTGAATTATAAATAATTTTGAGAGGAGACGATGTGTCTATCAAGTCATCAGTTATACAGCCTTTTGATGATTTTACTTTTCTATTTCTTGGGTGTTCTGAAGAATACATTTCATCCTCTGACTTAAGATAGACATTATGCTCTTGAGGATTAAAGTAAGCATGATTTAATTTTGATAAACTCTCTTTTTTTATATTATCCATACTTTCCGGCAAGACAAAATTTTCAAGAGAAACTATACCAGTTTCATCAAACTGGTTTTGAATTTTTTTTAACCAATGAGCTTCATTTATTGGATGGTATTCAAGATTTATTATATTTTTCAAGTTAACTTCATTCATTTCTTTACAGATTTATATAAAATTTTTATTTAATATATAAAATATTTTATTTTTGAAAAATATGAAAACCATTAAACCAAAAAATAATGAAGAATTTAAGTTTGCTGCGCTTTATTGTTTTAACACTATCAACAATCCTGAAAAAAGAAAGCAATCACTTTTAAGATTTTGTAAAGATAACAAAATTCTAGGTACAATTTTATTAGCTAAAGAAGGAATTAACGGCACTATTTCTGGTTCAAATGAAAGTATAGATAAAATTGTTCAATATTTAAGAAATTGGAAGGAAATAGACAATATTGAAGTTAAATATTCATATTCCTCGCAAAATGGATTTTATAGAATGAAGGTAAAAGTAAAAAAAGAAATAGTTACAATGGGAAAACCTTCTATTAATCCATCTGTTACAAAAGGCACTTACATTGAACCTGAAAACTGGAATAAACTTATTTCAGATGAAAATGTTGTAGTGGTAGACACGAGAAATACATATGAGACTGGTGTTGGAAAATTTACTGGTTCAATTGATCCAAAAACTAAAAATTTTAGAGAATTTCCTCTTTGGGCAGATCAATTTGCAACGAATAAATTAAATAAAAATAAAAAAATAGCAATGTATTGCACAGGTGGAATACGATGTGAAAAAGCTAGTTCATATCTTAAAGAAAAAGGCTTTAAGAATGTTTTTCATTTAAAAGGAGGAATACTAAAATATTTAGAAACTATTCCTATAAATGAAAGCCGATGGGAAGGAGAGTGCTTTGTTTTTGACCAGCGAGTTACTGTAAATCATAATCTTGAGAAAGGAGATTTTAGCCAATGCTATGGATGTAAAATGCCATTATCAAAAAAAGAAGTTGAAGATAAAAAATATATTAAAGGTGTAACTTGTAAATACTGTTTTGATANCTTGTCGAACGATCAAAAGAAAAGNTTCAGCCAAAGGCANAAGCAAATAGAGTTAAGTCTTAGCAGAGGTGAGGCTCACATTGGTCAAACTAAAAAAATAAAATAAAGATTTTCAATTATTTCTCACAGCCTTGAGTCCTGATATCATTGCAAAACAAGAAAANAACATAACTGTAAAAATGTATGGATAAATNGTTTTGTCATTCATAATGCTTACNCATCCGGCACCAATCATTCCAAAACCAAATCTTAANGAAATTGCGAGTGCATTTGCAGCTCCTTTNTTTTTTTNAAATTCATCCATNAACCCAGTAAGTGATGTNGCATTTGCTATATGAAATAATCCCATAAATAATAGCCCAGATAAATAAATAGACCATCTATCTAAAATTTCTAAACCACCAAAAAATAGAACTATTGCNTTTAGTAAAATCAAATAACAAGAAATTACTATNATTTTTTTATATCCAATNATAGAAGTAAATTTTATATTTATTATGTTACTGACAGCTGCAATTACAGCACCCGATCCAAAAACATAACTATATTGAATTGGGGTTAATCCAAATTGTTGAATATATAGAAAAGGAGATGCTGCTAAAAAAGCNAAAAATACTGCAGAAGTNGAAGACAAAAATAAAATATAAAAGAGTGCNNTTCTATTTTTTAAAATTCTAATGTAACTTAAAAAAANANCNTTAAAATCAAAAACTGTCCTATCCTTNAATTTAAGNGTCTCAGGAATATTAAAGAAACTAATTAAAAAAAATAAAGCTCCTGATAAAGCCATGAAAACAAAAATATATCTCCATCCAAAGTACTCATTTATCCAACCGCCAATTATTGGGGCTAAAATTGGTGCAATTGTTAAAATCAAACCTAAAATTGAGTAATTTTTTGCTAATTTATTCCCTGAAAAAAGATCTGCTACAGCAGCTCTACCGCAAACTGTGCCAACACTTCCCGAAACAGCTTGAAAAAATCTAAAAAAGATTAATANGTAAATATTAGTTGATAATGAGCATAGGAAGCTAAACAAACTGAAAAAAATTAAAGACAGGCAAATAAGTTTTCTTCTACCAAATGCGTCTGACAGTGGTCCAAAAATTAAAGGNCCTAATGAAAAACCCATCAAAAAGATAGCAATTGATAACTGGACTGAATTAGAAGATGCAAGTAATTCTTTTGAAATGTCTACTGTAGCAGGGATATATGCATCAATAGAAAATGGCGCTAAAATTGTAATGCAAGCAACAGAAACTAAAAAATAAATGGAAATATTAATTGAAATTTTCAATCCTATTAAAATAAGTAAATCTAAAATTTAACTTTTNGTAACATTTTTACTTTCGTTTCTAATATTAATTAAATTAGCTAATAAAACTAATATAGCCCCCAAGAAAACCACAGCTTCTAGATCCTCATTATAAATAAAATATCCTATTATTGATATAAAAGGTAACCTTAAAAATTCTAATGGTGAAACAACTACTGCAGGCGCAAGTGCTAGTGCTTTAGTAATACAAAAATGAGCACAAAGGCCACATATCCCTATGATCAGAATCCATGCATACTCAAATCCATTTGGAAGATCAATATCACCATCTACTCCTGCACAAATTAATCCAAAAACAAGTTGCATTAAGGTAAGCCAAAATAAGATACAAGTTATTGTTTCAGTTTTTGTCAATTTTTTAGTTGCAATAGATGTAACTGCAAACCCAATTGCGCAAAGTGCAGCTGCGATAATCGCTGGATTAAAAGTGCTTAAATCAGGCCTTGCAACAATTAATATGCCCAGAAAACCTAGTAAAATTGCAAACACTCTAATAAAAGTAATTTTTTCTTTTAAAAAGATTGGCGCTAATACTGCAACCCAAATAGGAACTGAAAATTCGAATGCAAACAATTGAGACAAGGGTATATATATTACAGCAAAAAACCATAGGTTTTGGCCAAAGAAATGGAATATATTTCTTATAAAATGTAATTTGATTTTTTTTAAACTTATCTCTTTTAAACTTCTATTATAAAAGACAACAAATAATACTATTAGAACGCCAACTAAAGACCGATAAGTCATTATTTCAAAAGTATCTAAAAATCCACCTAATTCCCTTCCACCTACGGCCATAAGGCTAAAAGAAAACATTGCACCTATCATCCAGTACGCAGCGATTATAGTATTAGACATTTGCTGTAATTTTAAAGATAATATTTATTATTTTTACAAAAAAAGGGCTGCAAATAATTACAACCCTTGAATTATAAAAAATATTTTTCAAATTTAACGCTTAGAAAATTGATAGCTTCTTCTCGCCTTTGCTCTTCCGTATTTCTTTCTTTCAACAACTCTTGAATCTCTNGTTAAGAANCCTTTNCTCTTTAAAGAAGGCCTTAGACCAGGTTCAAAGTTAACAAGAGCATGACTAATACCATGTCTCAACGCTCCAGCTTGACCAGATAAACCTCCACCCTTAACAGTTGCAACGACATCAAATTCCCCTTTTCTATCTGCGACCTCAAATGGGGATTCAATAATCATTAACAGCACAGCTCTTCCAAAATGTTTAGATGGTTCTCCACCATTTACAGAAATATTACCTTTACCTCTTTTTATCCAGACTCTTGCAATTGAAGATTTTCTTCTACCAGTTGCATAAGAACGACCAAGATTATCAATAACTGGCTCTTTTTTTGTAATTTCTTCTTGAACAACGTCCTTATTTTCCTGCTCATTCTGCAAATTTTTAAGAGCTTCTAATCCTTTTCCATCATTTTCGTTGGAAATATTTTTCTCTGTTAATTCAGCCATAGTTTATCTCTTATTTTTTTCGTTTAATTTAGCAACATCATATACTTCGGGCTTTTGAGCCTCATGTGGATGAGTATCACCNACNTATACNTGGAGTTTTCTTAATACTTTTCTNCCAAGTGGACCCTTAGGCACCATTCTGGTAACAGCTTTTTCAATAACTCTTTCTGGATGTTTGCCATCTAAAATTTTAGCAGCTGTCCTAGATTTAATACCTCCAGGGTAACCAGTATGCCAGTAGTAAGTTTTATCTTCACGTTTATTTCCAGTTAATTTTACCTTTTCAGCATTTATTATAATGACGTTATCACCGCAATCCATATGAGGAGTATANGTAACTTTGTGTTTACCTCTTAATCTTGTAGCAACCAAAGCCGCAAGTCTACCAAGCACAAGTCCATCAGCATCAATTAAAACCCAATCATGTTTGATCTCATTAGGTTTTGCGGAATATGTTTTTTGATTTAATACCATTTTGAAATCTCATTTGAATAAAGACATTGATTTCTATATACTGAAATTTTATATTGTCAATTTAAAAATATAAATTAATTAAAATTAATTAATTCAATAAGTTAATTATGTGGTAACATATAACCGTATTATGTGATATTTGTTTTTATTATGATTATATTATTAGATAATTACGATAGCTTCACTTGGAATTTATGGCATTTTTTACAGGAATTAGGTTCAGAAGTTAAAATTGTAAAAAATGACGAATTAAGTGTAGACAATATTATTTCTTTGAAACCTAATGGATTAGTCATTTCTCCTGGCCCTGGGATACCTGAAAATGCTGGAGTAACGATAGAACTAATAAAAAAAGTTAAAAGCTTATTTCCAATTTTTGGTGTATGCTTAGGTCATCAAGCTATAAATAATGCTTTTGGTGGAAAACTTTTACGATTATCACCACCTATTCATGGTAAATTGTCCAAGGTAGAACATAATCAACAAGGTGTATTTAAAAATATAAATGATAAAGAGTTTGAGGTCACACGTTATCATTCATTAGCAGCTGATCCTAAATTTCTTCCTAAAGAATTGTTTATTACGGCTTCATCAAAAGATGGTGTTATAATGGGCTTGATGCATAAAAAGTTTAAAATATATGGCGTTCAATTTCACCCAGAAAGTGTGCTGTCTTTAAATGGTTATAGAATTATTTCTTCTTTCCTCAGTGAATGCGGATACAAAATATTAGAAGAAAATCAATTCAAATTTTTAGAACAAAAATTAGTAGGACATATAAAATGAGTAGTGAAGATCCCTTTAAACCCATAATCTCTAAAATTTCAAAAGGAAAAACACTTACATCAAGCGATGCCGATACTGCATTCTCATTAATAATGAGCGGTTCAGTTACAAATGCTCAAATCGGTGCTTTTTTGATGGGATTGAGCCTTAATGGTGAAACTTCNGATATTATTGCTTCAGGCGCGAATATGTTAAGACAAAATGCAATTAAAATTAAATCTGACAGTAATACAATTGATACAGTAGGCACTGGTGGAGATGGTGCTCATACATTAAATATTTCAAGTGCAGCTGCATTTGTTGTTGCTGGNGCTGGAGTTAAAGTTGCAAAACANGGTAGNCGNTCACTNTCAAGTAAATCAGGTGCTGCAGACGTTCTATCTGANCTNGGAATAAATCTTGANTGCTCTTTTTCTCTTGTTCAAGAGGCTTTAGATAAGATTGGGATTTGCTTTCTCATGGCCCCAAGGCACCACGTTGCAATGAAACATGTTGGTCCATCAAGAGTNGAGCTTGGAATAAGGACAATTTTTAATTTATTAGGTCCTTTATCAAATCCTGCATTTGTAAAAAGGCAAATGGTTGGTGTTTTCGATAAAAGATGGCTTTTGCCTTTTGCAGAGGCCCTGAAAAAAATGGGATCTACGAATGCTTGGATTATTCATGGCAGAGACGGGTTGGATGAAGTGTCAATAAGCGAGATTACTGACGTTGTTGAATTAAAAAAAGGAAAAATCAGTGAGTTTTCTCTAGACCCTTCANTNTATGGTTTTGAGAAAAAAGANCTTGAAACNATAAAAGGCGGCGACCCAAAATATAATGCTATCGAACTAAAAGAATTACTTAATGGTAAGGAAGGCCCATATAAAGATATAGTATTATTAAATTCTGCTGCTGCAATTATTGGTTGTGGTCATGAGGATGAATTTGAAGTTGCATTAAAAAGAGCGAGACTATCATTAGAAAATGGTCATGCATTATCAAAACTTAACGAACTNATTCAAATNACAAATAAGTAAATGTCTGANATTTTAAAACAAATCACTGACTATAAAAAAAGTGAAGTCCTTAAATTGAAAAAAAAACAATCAATAAAGGATTTTGAAAAAGAAATAATCAATATTGAAAACCCAAGAAAATTTTCAGATACNCTAATCTCAGCGAGCAATGNTAAATTTGGGTTAATTGCTGAAGTTAAAAAAGCATCACCCTCAAAAGGAATAATTAGAAAAGATTTCAATCCTGAAAAAATTGCAATAGATTATGAAAAAGCTGGAGCGGCATGTCTTTCAGTGTTGACAGATCAAAATTTTTTTCATGGCAAAAGTGAATATTTNGAAAAAATTAAAAAAATTGTAGATCTACCAATTTTAAGNAAAGATTTTATAATTGATGAATTTCAAATTTTTGAAAGCAGGTTCATTGGTGCTGATTGTATACTACTGATAGTAGCATGCCTNAATGATACTGAACTGAACGATTTCTATAATATATCTAAATCTCTTAAAATGGATGCTTTAATCGAAGTGCACAACGAAGATGAATTACAAAGGGCTCTAAAACTCAACCCTAAAATGATTGGTATTAACAATAGAAACTTAAAAAATATGACAGTTACTCTTGATACTTCAATAAAACTTGTGAAAAAAATACCAAAAAATATTTTGGTTGTTTCTGAGAGCGGTTTTAAAAATCACAGTGACTTAAAGCTTATGGAGCAGTATGGTATAAAAAGTTTTTTAATCGGTGAAACATTTATGAAGTCAAAGAACATTCAATCGTCTGTAGAAAATATTCTTTTTGGGAGAAATAATGCCTAAATTAACTCATTTTGATGATAATGGTAATCCAAACATGGTCGATGTAAGCCAAAAAGAAACAACAGTTAGAATTGCAGAAGCATCTGGCTATGTGTACATGGAAAAAGCAACCTTAAATACTATTTTAAATAAAGAAATATCTAAAGGTGACGTATTCCAAATTGCAAAAATTTCAGGAATTATGGCATCCAAGCAAACATCANCAATTATTCCTTTATGTCACCCTATAATTATAGACAAAGTAACATTAGAAATTTTACCTGATTTAGATAAATCTAGAGTATTTATTACTTCATCAGTTACATGTAGAGGAGCAACAGGCGTTGAAATGGAAGCATTAACTGCTGTTTCAGTTGCAGCATTAACTATATATGACATGTGTAAAGCAATTGACAGATCAATGACAATTGATGAGATCAAACTAAATAAAAAAACAGGTGGAAAATCAGGCGAATGGATTAGGAAAAGTGAATAAAAAACTTACTTCTGTTGAAAAGGCAACTTCAACTATTTTAAAAAATATACCTGTATTGTCATCTCATGANGANATAGTTTTAAATTCATTAGGAAAAACATTAGCAAAACCTGTAANTGCTTTATTATCNAATCCACCATCAGANGTNTCTTCNATGGATGGNTATGCNNTAAAAAATTCTGATATTGANAATGGAGTNNTTGAGTTTACAGTTATTGATGANAGTNTTGCTGGCAAAAGTTCTTCAAAAACTGTNGCGACTATGCAAACAGTCAGAATATTTACAGGTGCAAAAATACCTCATGGTGCTGATAGAGTTATTCTTCAAGAAGATGTCAAAAGACTTGGTAATAATTTAATAAAAATTAATAAAAATAAATTAGAAAATAATAATTTTTTTATCAGAAAAACAGGTATGGATTTTAAATTAGGAGAAAAACTAATTGATAAAGGGGAAGTATTAAATACAAGAAATATTTCACTTTGTGTAGCATCTGGAAACTCATGGGTAACAATTAGACGAAAGCCAAAAATTGGAATTATATCTACAGGAAATGAATTATTAAAATTTGGCGAAATTCAAAACTCTAAAAACAATGACAAAATAATTTCATCAAATGGTATTTTTTTATTTAATTTTATAAATCAATTAGGCGGAGAAGCATTTATATTACCTACAGCAAAAGACGATATAAAATCCTTAACAAACATTTTAGATGAAGCTAATGACTTAGATTTAATTATCTCTTCAGGTGGAGCGTCAGTTGGAGACTATGATATAGTTCAAAGAGCACTAGAAAAAAATAATTTTGAACTTCTGTTCTGGCGAATTGCTATGAGACCAGGAAAACCTTTATTTTTCGGGTTATTGGAAAAAATACCTTTCCTTGGGTTACCTGGGAATCCAGTTTCTACTGGGGTATGCTCTATAATTTTTTTAACCAAAATTATTCAAAAATTTTTTGGACGCCAGGTATCTGAAAACATAGCTATGATGCGTGTAAATTGTAGTTTGGATAAAAATGATCACAGAAAAGATTTTATTCGATCAAAAGTCATTAAAGGCATAAATAATGATTACATGGTTGAACCATTTTCAAAACAAGACTCAAGTCAAATTTCTTTATTTGCTAAAGCACAGGGCTTTATTATTAGAGAACCTCATGAAAACAAAATTAAAAAAGGTACAAAAGTACCTGTACTTCTTATCTCAGAAAATATTTGATTTTATATAAGATTCACGTTATGTTCTATATTAGAATATAACGTGAACAAAATATTTATTACTATGCTTACTTTTCAACAGGAAAAATTATTAAAATTTATAATTGATTATCAAAAACAAAATAATGTTACGCCTAGCTTTGATGAAATGAAAGACGGTTTGGATTTGAAGTCAAAATCAGGAATTCATAGAATAGTGTCAGCCCTTGAAGAACGAGGATATATTAAAAAACTTAATAACAGAGCTCGAGCAATAGAAATAATAAAAAACGTAAATTTAATTGATACAGAAAATGGTAAAAATAAAAATAGTATTATTTCAATTCCAATTTTGGG
>FUFK010047998.1_pt1 | contig 20931 bp, 19 predicted proteins | sample 1021851 | NCBI WGS metagenome assembly FUFK01 (sample SAMEA51879418, study PRJEB19060) | metagenome
GACGACGCCGACATCCTCGACGTGATCTCCGAAGGCACACCAGTCGCCGAGATCATCGAAGACGGCTGCGAGGACCTCGATCTGGCTCGGAGCCTGGTCGACACGCTGGGCCTACGACCCCTGATGAGCCGGGCGTTCCGCAAGCTCTCGACCGGCGAGACCCGCAAGGTCATGTTGATCCGAGCGCTCACGAGCCGGCCTGATCTGCTCGTCCTCGACGAGCCGTTCGACGGCCTCGACCATGACTCGCTCGTCTGGCTGCAGGGCCATCTACGCGAGCTGGCCGAGACGACACCGATGGTGATCGTGCTCAACCGCTTCGACGAGTGCCCCGACTTCGTCACCCATGTCGCCTACGTCGACGACGGCCGACTTCCGCTCTGTGTCGAGCGAGCCGACGAGCAGGCCTATGCCGAGCTCTATCAGCTCCTCCACCTGAAAACGAGCGATCTTGAGATCCCTGCGGCCGACCCAGCGGCGAAGCTGCCGGCGCTCGACCCCGACACGCCGCTCGTGCAACTCACCGGCGCCACCGTCCGCTACACCGACAACACGGTGTTCGAGGGCCTCGACTGGACGATCGAGCCGAAGCAGAACTGGCAGCTGAGCGGCCCCAACGGCAGCGGCAAGACCTGCCTGCTGCAGTTGATCACCGGCGATCACCCGCAGTGCTATGTCAACGACATCAACGTCTTCGGCTACCAGCGCGGCACCGGCGAGAGCATCTGGGAGATCAAGCAGTTCATCGGGTACGTCTCCANCGCCCTCCAGTGGGAGTACACGGTGAGCACCGGCCTCCGGAACGTCATCATCTCCGGCTTCCACGACAGCATCGGGCTCTACACGAAGAGCACCGACACCGAGAAGGCCATCGCCGACAAATGGCTCGCCCTGCTCGGCATGTCCGACCGAGCCGACGAGCCGTTCAACCGNCTCTCGTTCGGCGACCAACGCCTNGTGTTNATCGCNCGCGCCATGGTGAAGCACCCGCCNNTNCTGATCCTCGACGAACCGTGCCTCGGCCTCGATGACATGAATCGGCAGCTCGTGCTCGCCCTCGTCGAGCGGATCTGTCTCGGCAGCGAGACGAGCGTGCTCTATGTCAATCATCGCGAGCAGGATCGCGTCGCCGGGGTCGACAACCACCTGACCTTGCGCGACAACACCGTCGCGTGACCGCGTTGGTGGGTCGAGCTGCCCGGCGGTACCGGGCGCCACGGAGTCCGGCTCAGGTACCGAGTGACGGGAGGGCCACGCGGCCGGTGCGCTGCATGTCGACGATGCCGAAGGGGCGCAGACGCGCTTCGAGCTCGTCGAGTCGGCTCGGGCGAGCCGACCACGACATCAGGATCTTGCCGTCACCCTCGTTGAGGACGTAGGCGCGGTAGTCGTCGACGATCTCCATCAGCTCCTTGCGCTGCTCCCCCACCTCGACGATGACAAGCATGAGTTCACGCTCGACCGACGCATCGGGATCGAGCTGGGAGATGTCGACGACATTGATCAGCTTGTCGAGCTGTTTCACCACCTGATCAAGCGGCGTGCCTTCGATGTCGACGGTGAAGGTGATGCGACTGAACTTCTCGTTCTCGGTGGGCGCGACGGCCAACGAGTGGATGTTGAAGCCACGACGGGAGAACAGCCCGGCAACGCGAGCGAGCACGCCCGGCTTGTTTTCGACGGTGACGGCAATCGTGTGCCAGCGCGGGCTGGTGGGCGACACGTCCATGATCAGGCGTCCCCGTCGAGCATGTGCTGCTGGCTCGGGTCGACGACCAGCTCGGAGTTGGTCTTGCCGGCCGGGACCATCGGGAACACGTTCTCCCGGGCATCGGTGACGAACTCGACGACGACCGACCGGTCGTCGATCTCGTTGGCCTTGGCGATCGCCGGGGCGACCTCCTCCGGCGACTCGACACGGATGCCGACGGCGCCCATCGCCTCGGCCCACTTCACATAGTCCGGGACGTTGTCGCTGAGGTGCACCTCGGAGAAGCGCTCGTCGTAGAACATCTCCTGCCACTGGCGAACCATGCCGAGATAGCTGTTGTTGAAGAGGGCGACCTTGATCGGGATGTCCTCGACGGTGGCCGTGACCAACTCCTGGGCGGTCATCTGGAAGTTGCCATCGCCATCGACCGCCCACACTCGCCGGTCGGGCATCCCGGCCTTGGCACCGATCGCCGCCGGAATCGAGAAGCCCATCGTGCCCAGGCCTCCGGAGTTGATCCAGGTGTAGGGATGATCGAACTTCCAGAACTGGCTGGCGTGCATCTGGTGCTGGCCGACGCCCGAGCACAGGATCGTGTCGTGCGGGTTGCCGTCGCGCAGTTGTTCCATCACGAACTGCGGCTTGAGCTTGTCGCCCGGCAGCGAATCCTCGTAGACGAGCGGGAACTTCTCCTGCCAACCGGAGACGGTGGAGCGCCAGTCGGAGCGGTCGGCCTGAGCCGAGGCGCCGAGCTTCTCCGTGGCCTCGATGAGCCCCTCGATGACGAGCTTGCAGTCGCCCTGGATGCCAACGTTGTACTGCCGGACCTTGCCGAGCTCCGCCGGGTCGATGTCGACATGGATGATCTTCGCCGTGGGGGCGAAGCCGTCGAGCTTGCCGGTGACGCGATCGTCGAAGCGGGCACCGAGCGAGATAAGAAGGTCGCTCTTTTGCATGGCGGTGACGGCGGTGTAGTTGCCGTGCATTCCGGGCATGCCGAGGCAGAGCTCGTGGCGATCAGGGAACGCACCCCGGGCCATCAGGGTGGTGACGACCGGGATCTGCAGCAGTTCGGCGAGTTTGAGCAGCGGTTCGGCGGCCCGGGCCTTGAGCACACCACCGCCGACATAGAGCACCGGCCGCTCGGCCTGGGCGATCAGGGCAGCGGCTTCTTCGATGAGGGACGGGTCGCCCTCCATGACGGGTCGGTAGCCGGGCAGTTCCATCGGGACGGAATCGGGGTCGTACCAGGTCATCGCCGACTTCGGGTTGGTCGGGTCGACGATGTCTTTCGGAATATCGACCAACACGGGGCCGGGGCGGCCCGTGGTCGCGATGTGGAACGCCTCGTGGATGATCCGCGGGATGTCCTGGGCGTCGGTGACGAGGAAGTTGTGCTTGGTCACCGCCATCGTGATGCCGGTGGTGTCGCACTCCTGGAACGCGTCGGTGCCGATTGCGGCAAGTGGAACCTGGCCGGTGATGCACACCATCGGAACCGAATCGAGCATGGCATCGGCGAGCGGGGTAACGACGTTGGTTGCGGCGGGGGCGGAGGTGACCATGCACACCCCGGGTTTGCCGGTGGCGTGGGCGTACCCCTCGGCCATGTGGCCGGCGCCCTGTTCGTGACGCACGAGCACGTGGCGGATCGACGAATCGAGGATCGGGTCGTAGACCGGCAGGATCGCGCCGCCGGGCAGGCCGAACATCACGTCGACGCCCTCGTACTCGAGGGCCTTCACCAGTGCTTCGCCACCGTTGTTGGGGTTGGAGGTCGTCATGAGATGGGTTTCCAGATGTTGGACGCAGAGCGACGGACAAAAACTACCGGCCGAGAACGCAGGATCGTTCGAAAACGACAACGACCTCCCGTTGTGGGGAGGTCGAGGCACACGATCGGGTCGGTTGGAGGGGCGCGAACGTGTGCTAGCGGGCTACTACTACGAGAAGGCCGACAGCGTTGTTCACGGCGCCCAGTATGACGAGCGCCGACGGGCATGGCAACGTTCGTTCTCGTGACCGCCCTTCAACCACCCCTCGGCGCCCGCCTGGGCGTGTACCCGGGTTCCTTCAACCCACCCACGGTCGCCCACCTCGAGATCGCCCTGATCGCCCGTGAGCACCACGGACTGCACCGGGTCGACTTCGCCGTCTCGACGGTCACGCTCGGCAAGGAATCGGTGATGCGGCCGCCCTTCGAGGAACGCCTGGCGGTCATCGAGGCGTCGATTGCCGATGTCGACGGGCTCGGCCTGATCGTCACCGAACACCAACTCATCGCCGACATCGCCGGAGGGTACGACGTCGTCGTGATGGGCGCAGACAAATGGGCCCAGGTGAACGACGTCGCCTGGTACCCCGACCATGCTGCCCGCGACGCTGCGCTCGCAGCCCTGCCGGCCCTCGCGCTCGCCCCCCGAACCGGCTTCGACGTACCCGACGAGCACGCGCTCCCGGTCGGGGCGGAACTCCTCGACATGTCATCGTCGGCGGTTCGAGCAGGGCGCACTGAGTGGATGACCGACGCCGCCCGCCGTCACCACGAAGCGACCGGCGCCTGGGCGCCGTAGCGTCTCGCTGATGGGGTGGTTGACGGCGCGCATCGGGTGGGGTGAGACCGATCGGCGGATCCTCGCCCTGGCCTTGCCCGCGCTCGGTGCGCTGGTCGCCGAACCGCTCTACATCCTCGCCGACACCGCCGTGGTCGGGAACCTCGGCACCCCGCAACTCGCTGGCCTTGCGTTGGCGTCGTCACTCCTGCTGATCGCCTTCGCCGTTTTCATCTTCCTCGCCTACGGCACCACCTCGGCGGTCGCCCGTCTGCTCGGTGCCGGCGAGCACCGGCAGGCCGCTCACCAGGCGGTGCAGAGCCTGTGGCTCGCCTTCGTCGTCGGTGTTGTCATCGCCTGCGTCGGCTACCTCTGCCGAAACCCATTGATCGAGTTGATGGGCGGGCAGGGCGAAACCGCCATCAATGCGGAGATCTATCTCCGGATCTCGCTCCTCGGCCTCCCGGCGATGCTGTTGACCCTCGCCGGGGTCGGCTATCTCCGCGGCCTCCAGGACACCAAACGGCCGCTCTATGTTGCGATCGGAACCGCCGTGCTCAACCTCGTCGTCGAGGTCGTGCTGATCTTCAGCCTCGACTTCGGCATCGGCGCGTCGGCGCTCTCGACCGTCATCGCCCAGTGGGTTGGAGCGACGGCGTACCTCGTGTGGATCGCCCGAGCAATCGCCGAACATGGCGTCGGACTCAGCCCTGACTGGCGCATCATCGGGCGACTCGCCGGCGCAGGCGCCGATCTCCTCGTCCGCACTGCCGCTCTGCGAGGCGGTCTCACCGTCACCGTCGCCGTCCCNCAGCCCGACTCGGCGATGCCGATCTGGCCGCCCACGAGATCGCGTTCCAGATCTGGTCGGCCCTCGCCTTTGCGCTCGATGCCGTGGCGATCGCAGCCCAAGCGATGATCGGACACGCACTCGGTGCCGATGACGCGGCCGAAGCCCGACGCCTCGGGGACCGCATGATCCAGTGGGGCTGGTTCGGCGGGTTCGTTTTTCTTGCGCTCGTCCTCACCTCGATCCCGGTGCTGCCCAACCTCTTCTCGAACGATCCGGCCGTGATCTCGCTCGTCGCGTTCTTGTTCATCCATGTGGCACTGTGGCAGCCGATCGCCGGCATCGTCTTCGCCCTCGACGGCATCCTCATCGGCGCAGGAGACCTGCGCTTTCTCGCCATCTCCATGGTCGCCGCCACCGCCGTGCTCATCACCGGCTCATTCGCCGTACTGGAGCTCGATCTCGGCATCGGCTGGTTGTGGGGCGCACTCGGCGCCTGGATGGCCGTCCGAGGCGCGACCCTGTACGCCCGCTATCGCACCGACGCGTGGCTGATCACCGGCGCCGTGCGCTGAGTCGCCGTTCGGTCAGGCCGACTGCGACCCAACGACAACTCAACCGGCGGATTTCTGACCGAGCAGTTGCGCAACGGCTCGGCCGTCGGCCTGTCCCCTGGTCGCCTTCATGATCTGACCGGTGAAGAACCCCTGCATCTTCTTGCGGTCGCCGTCGTCGCCACCGACGAAGCGAGACCACTCATCGGGGTGGTCGACAATCAGCTGGTCGACCAGCGTTTCGAGCTCGTCGCTCTCCATCGCCTCGAACCCATGCGCAGCAGCGATCGCCCTGGGATCGCCGCCGTGCTCGCCGGCCGCCATCTCACCCAGGACCTGCTTGGCCTGGGTTGCCGTGAGTTCCCCGCTGGTCTCCATCTGGATCAGCATCGCCAGCGACTCACTCGTCACGGCCGACCAGTCGTCAACGGCAAGATCGTTCTGGATCCGGGTGAGCACCTTGTCGGCATCGGCGCCGGCCTCGATCGCGCCGAGGACGAGACCGTCTTGGCCACGCTCGACGACCGTGACGATGACCTCGTCGGCCACCGACGAACACTCCCCCAACCGCGCCCGACGAGCAGCCGGTAGCACCGGCATCGAAGCGTCGATCTCGGCGATCTGCTCGCTGGTCGGGGCGAGTGGCACCAGGTCGGGCTCCTGGAAATACCGGTAGTCGTCCGCGTCCTCCTTGGAACGGCCGGCGGTCGAACGGCCGCCCTCCTCGTCCCAGTGGCGAGTCTCCTGCCGGGGTGCCTCTCCGTTGGTGTAGAGATCGACGTGGCGGCGAGCCTCGTATTCGATCGCTCGGCCCAGCGAGCGCACCGAGTTGATGTTCTTCAGCTCGCAGCGAGTGCGCAGCTCGTCGGAACCCATCGGGCGCACCGAGACGTTGGCGTCGACTCGCATCGAACCCTCTTCCATCTTGGCGTCGCTGACCTCGATGGCGAGGAGGATGTCGCGCAACTCCGAGACATAGGCCTTNGCGTGCTCGACGGTNCGGATATCNGGCCGNCTCACGATNTCGACGAGNGGCACNCCGGCGCGGTTGTAGTCGACCANGGAGTAGGTGGCGTCGTTGATTCGACCACCGCCACCGACGTGGGTGGTCTTGCCGGCGTCCTCTTCGATGTGGGCCCGCTCGATACCGACGACCGTACCGTCGGCGAGGGCGAGCTGGCCGTCGGCGTTGGTCGGCTGGTCGTACTGGGTGGTCTGAAAGTCCTTGGCCATGTCGGGGTAGAAGTAGTTCTTCCTCGCCATGACCGACGGGTGAATCTCACATCCGAGCGCCCGGCCGAGACGCATGGCGAACTCGACCGCTTTTTCGTTCATCACCGGCAGCGATCCGGGCAGGCCGACGCAGGTGGGGCAGGTCAGCGTGTTGGGGATGTGGCTGAATTTGTTCTCACAGCCGCAGAACAACTTCGTCTTCGTGGCGAGTTCGACATGGACCTCGAGGCCGACGACGAGCTCCCACTCCTCGGGCAGGGACGGCTCGTGCGCGGTCACGACGGGCTCCCTTCGCCGGGGGCAGCGGCTTCGAGCGCGGCGGCCGCCTGATAGATCGTGGGTTCCGACAGGGCCGGGCCGAGCAGCTGGACCCCGACGGGAAGACCGTCGTCGCCGACGCCGAATGGCACCGAGATCGCCGGATGCCCGACGAGATTCGAGGGGATCGTGCAGACGTCGTTGACGTACATCGTCATCGGGTCGGCGGTTCGGTCGCCCAGCGGGAACGCCGTCGTGGGTGCCGTCGGGGTGAGCAGCAGGTCGACCTCGGCATACACCGACGCGAACTCCTGCAGCATCATTGTGCGAACCTTCAGCGCCTTGCCGTAAAAGGCGTCGTAGTAGCCGGCCGAGAGGGCATAGGTGCCGAGCATGATGCGGCGCTTCACCTCGGGACCGAAGCCGGCGGTTCGTGTGGCGGTCATCATCTCGCCCGTGGTCGGGGCATCGACCCGGAGTCCGTAGCGCACACCGTCGAACCGGCTCAGGTTCGACGACGCCTCGGCCGGAGCAACCAGGTAGTACGCCGAGAGGCCGAGTGTCGCCGACGGCACCGAGACCTCGACGACGGTGGCGCCGGCCTTCTCGAGCGCAGCGGCCGCCTCGTTGGTGCGAGCGATCACGTCGGCCGAAAGACCCTCGACACCACCCTCGCCTCCGGACAACTCACGGAGGATACCGATGCGCATGCCCTCGACCCCGCGGTCGAGCACCGAGGTAAGGTCGAACGCCGGCTGGTCGATCGATGTGGAATCGAGCGGATCGTGTCCGCCGATCGCCTCAAGCAGTGCCGCCGACTCGGCGATCGTCTTGGAGAACGGGCCGATCTGGTCGAGCGACGACCCGAACGCGATCAGGCCGTAACGGCTCACGGCGCCGTACGTCGGCTTCATGCCGACGAGGCCGCAGAACGCAGCCGGCTGGCGGATCGAACCGCCGGTATCGGAACCCAATGACAGCGGGGCGAAGTCAGCGGCGACTGCTGCGGCCGAGCCGCCACTCGAACCACCCGGGACACGAGTCGTGTCGAGCGGATTCTTCGTCGGGCCGAACGCCGAGTTCTCGGTGGACGAACCCATCGCGAACTCGTCGAGGTTGGTCTTGCCGACCATGACCGCACCCACAGCCACCACTCGCTGCACGACCGTCGCGTCGTAGGGCGGTTCCCAGCCCTCGAGGATCTTCGACGAGCACGTTGTGGCGACGCCCGTGGTGCACATGTTGTCCTTGATCGCGATCGGCACGCCGGCGAGCGGGCCGGGATCCTTTCCTGCGGCAACGGCAGCGTCGACCGTAGCCGCCGCCTCACGAGCGGCGTCGGCGGTGACCAGATTGAAGGCGTTGATCTCGCCGTCGCGAGCACCGATACGAGCGAGATGCTCGTCGATCACATCGACCGCGGAGCGCTCACCCGAACGAACGGCGGAGGCGAGATCAAGAGCGCTCACGGCTCCTCCCCCAGGATCGGCGGGACACGGAACTGGCCGTCCTCCGCGGCGGGAGCCTGTGACAGCAAGAGGTCGCGATCAAGCGCCGGACGCAGCTCATCGGGCCGCAGCACGTTCACCATCGGAAGCGGGTGCGATGTCGGCTCGACATCGCCGACGTCGAGCGCCTCAATATCGGCGGCGTGCTCGAGGATGTCCCCCAGCTGGCCGGTGAATTCGTCGATCTCGGCGTCGCTCAACGACAGACGGGCGAGCCGAGCCACGTGAACCACCTCATCGCGGGTGATGCGTTGCGTCATGGCGCCCAAGGATACGGCGCCGCTCCATTCCATCTACGCTCGTCTCCGATGCCCTACCCGTTTCTGAGTCCCGAGTGGATCGCCGCCATGCGTGAACTCCGCGCCGAGTACGCAGAACACGACCGTGAAGTCGAGTTCGATCTGGCTGCGAACGTCACCGTCACCGAACCGCCCTTCGGAGACGGCTCCATTCTCGGCCACATCGATACCACCGGTCCGGCGCTCACCATCGAGGAAGGCCATCTCGACAACGCCGACTTCGGTATCGAGGTGCCGTGGGAGGTCGCGAAACAGCTCTTCGTCGACCGCGACCCCGCCCTCGTGATGCCGGCGCTGATGGGTGGCAAGGTCAAGCTCACCGGTGACTCGTCAAAAGTCCTTGCGTTCGCTGCCCTCCTTGCGCCCCAGCCCGGCCAATCACTGCCGGTCCCCGACGACACCGAGGTCGATGTCGACNTCGTGAAGAGTCTCGTCGCTCGCATCGACGAGATCACCGAGACGTAGCCCCGCACACCCGACCACCTTCCCGGCACGGTGGTGGTGAAGTTCTGAACCGTCGCCCGGCTCCGAGTAGCCCGCCAAAATCTGGCACGATCACCCGGTGCCCCGTCGTCAAAAGCTCGTCTTCGCTGGCCTGATCTTGGCCGGCTTCGCCATGTTCGTCTTCGCCGGACTCGTCAGCGACGGCGACGGCAGTGACATGTCCGTATCGCAGAACCCGGCCATCGATCGCATCATCCCGAACCGGGGCGACGAAGTCCTCCAACAGCAGACCGTCGGCATCGACCTCGCATCGGGCTACCGGCTGGTCCGGCTCACGATCTCGCCCGACGAAGCCTGCCGCTTTCCCGTCGATGTGACATCCCAGGTCCGCCACGTCGAAGGCCTGCAGCAGTACCTCTTCACGCCGAACCCGGGGCAGCTCGTCGAGCAACTCGCGGCCGACAGCAACTGCGCGATCGCGACCTTCGAGGAAATCGCCAATCCCGGCACGACCCAGCAGATCGACTGGACGTTCACCGTCAGCTGAGCGAGGCCGTCAGGCGACCGAGTCGCCGAGCACCAACGAGCGCAACTCGGTCATCGCCGGCGCCGGATCCGAACCGACCAGCACCGCCTGCATGCCGACCGATCGGGCGCCGTCGAGATTGACCGGCGTGTCGTCGACGAGCACGGCCTCGTCGGCGTCGACACCGAGTTCGCTCAGGAGATGGGCGAAGATCTCGGCGTCGGGCTTGCGCATCCCGACCACCGAACTGTCGACGACGACCGTCATGTGCTCCATTGGCACCATCCGCCGCCACCCGCGCCCGTCGCCCATGTCGGCGAACTCGCGAACATTGTTGGTGACGAGCGCTTGGGCGAGACCGGCCTCGGCGAAGGCGGCCGCCGTGTCGTGCACGATCGAGCGATCGAACGGATCGGCACCCATGCGCCGCATGATGTCGCGCATCGACAGATCGATCCCGATCGCAGCGATGCGTTCCTCGATCAGCGGCCACGCCTCACGCAGGCTCAGGCGCCCCACCTCCAGCTCATGCCAAGGATGCCCGCGCTCGCCGGCGAGATCGCCGAAAACGGCTCCCGACAGCTGCGCATGGGTGAGCCCGTGCTCGGCGGCGATTGCGGCGATCGCGTCGTGAGGGCTTCCGGTGAACNCCCCGCCGACATCCCAACAGACGGCTCGGATCACGCCGGCAACTCCCCCGTCTCCAGGAGGGCGAGGAAACCGGCTTCATCAAGGATCGGCACCCCGGCCTCTTCCGCCTTCGTGACCTTCGACGCTCCGGGATCGGCACCCACGACGAGGGCGAGTGTCTTCTTGGAGACACTCCCCGGCGATTTGCCGCCCCGCTCGAGGATTGCCTCCTTCGCGCCATCGCGGGTGAAGTGCTCGAGGGTGCCGCTCACCACGACCGCCTGGCCTTCAAGTGTCTGTTCCTTCGAACGATCGACCTGGGCGGCGTCCATCGTGAGGCCGGCAGCCTGCAGCCTGCCGATCAGATCACGAGCCTGATCGGTTTCGAACCACGCGTGGACCGCCTCGGCGATCACCTGACCGAAGCCGTCGACGGCGGCGATGTCCTCGATCGATGCCGCGACGATCGCGTCCATCGATCCGAAGGCGGCGGCGAGGGTCTGGCCATTGACCTGGCCGATCTCGGGAATGCGCAGACCGAAGAGGAGATTGCCGAGTGGGCGCGCCTTGGAGCTCTCGATGGACGCCTTGAGATTTTCGACCGACTTGGCGCCGATGCGGTCGAGTTCGAGCACCTTGTCGAAGTCGAGGGTGTAGAGGTCGGCGACGTCGGCGAGCANGCCGAGGCTCACGAATCGGTCGATGTTCTTCTCGCCGAGGTATTCGATATCGAGGGCATAGCGCCCGACAAAGTGCTCGATACGACCGCGGATCTGGCGATCGCAGTGGAAGTTCACACAGTGGGTGGCGGCGGCGGCCTCATCCCGAACCAGCCGATCGCCACACACCGGACAGTCCGTGGGAAACACCCAGGGCTGCGATGACGGGTCGCGATCGGACAACACCGGGCCGACGACCTCGGGGATCACATCGCCCGCGCGCCGCACGATCACCGTGTCGCCCGGCCGGACGTCCTTCGCCGCGACCTGATCCTGATTATGGAGTGTGGCGGTGCCGACGGTGACCCCACCGACGAAGACCGGGTCGAGCACCGCGAACGGGGTGGCGCGCCCCGACGGCCCGATCGAGACTTCGATGTCGAGCAAGGTCGTCTTCTGCTCCTCGGGCGGGAGCTTGTAGGCGATCGCCCAACGCGGGGCCTTGGCGTCGGCACCGAGCTCGGCCTGGAGGCGGAGGTGATCGACCTTCACCACCACACCGTCGAACTCGTAGTCGAGGTCGTGGCGCATCGCCTGGAACTCGGCGATGCGCTGCTCGACATCGTCGATCGTGGCGAACGACTGCGTGTGTTCGTTGATNGGGAAGCCAAGCGAGCCGAGCCACGCAAGGGTCTCGGTGTGCGAGCCGAGTTCGGGGCCGCCCTCGACCAGGCCGAGCTGATAGCAGAAAAACGACAGCTCACGTTCGGAGGTGACGGCTGCGTCGACCTGCCGCAACGAACCGGCGGCAGTGTTTCGGGGATTGACGTAGAGCTTGGGCTCCTTGCCGGTCTCGGCGGCAAGCTCCCGCTGGCGTTGGTTGAGCCGCTCGAACGCCGACAGCCGCAGATAGACCTCACCTCGGACTTCGAGCAGCGGCGGAGCGTCGCCCGGCAACGTCTCGGGGATATCGGCGATCGTGCGAACATTGTGGGTGACGTCCTCGCCGACCTTGCCGTCGCCCCGAGTGGCGCCCTGGACGAGGACACCGTTCTCGTAGCGCAGCGAGATGGCGAGGCCATCGAACTTCAGCTCGACACCGAACCGGGGCACCGCCTGACCCTCGAGACGGCGCTGCGCTCGCTCATTCCAACTGCGCAGATCCTCGATGTCNAAGGCGTTGTGCAACGACATCATCGGGACGGTGTGGGTGACCGGCGCGAACGCCTCGTTGATGCTGCCGCCGACCCGTTGGGTGATCGAGTCCGGGGTGACCAGCTCGGGATTGGCCTGCTCGAGCGCCACGAGTTCGTGGTAGAGCCGATCCCATTCGCCGTCGGAGATCTCGGGAGCGTCGAGTTCGTAGTACTGCTTGGCGTGGTGGTCGAGGGTCGCCCGCAATTCTTCGATGCGGGCGGCCGCCGGGTTTCCGTCTGAGGGTGCCATCGACGGCGAGGATAGTTTGGCGAGGTGACGCTCTCGCCACCCACCGGTTCAGTCCGTCTGGTTGCCATCGCTGTCGTCGTCTGGGTCGTGCAGCCCTTCAGCGCTGGTGTCGTGATCGGCAAGGCCCTGAGCGACACCACCGATTCGTTCCGCACCACCGTTTCCGTGGCTGCGTGGATCGCCTGGCTGGTGATCCTGCTTGCGATCGCCGTCCCCCGCCCCGTCACCCTGACGATCGCTCGGGTCGGCGCGGCAGGGGGCATCATCGGCACCCTTTGGGCCGCCTGGGACCTCGATGCGAACCACACCGATGCCGGCGCCGCCACCCTTGCGGTCGGCCTGGTCGCCTCGATGACGGCGGTCGCCACGGTCAATCTGCCCGGCGTCGCCGATCGCTTCCTCGACGGCGTCAGCTACGGCGACGAGCGTCGGTTTGCGCTCCGGGCACCCGGGCCGGTGCTCGTCGTTGCGCTCATCCCGTCGGTCCTCATCGTGATCGTGGGACTCACCGCCGGTCCGCTGCTGCTCGCCGATGAGCGCTGGATCGCTGGCGCGATCCTCACTGTCGTCGGGTTTGGCGTGGCCTGGTTCCCCCTCAACGCGCTCCACCGGCTCACCAACCGTTTCCTCGTCTTCGTGCCCAACGGACTCGTCGTGCACGACCCCACCCAGTTGCGTGAACCCGTCCTGTTCGTAAAGCGCGAGATCGCCGGCCTCGCGCCTGCTCCGGCCGACACGACCGCCAAGGACATCACCGCGGCCGCCCTCGGCCTCGCCCTCGAACTTCGATTCGCGACAGCGACCGATCTGTCGTTCGTCAGTGGGCGCACGACGACCGACAACGAGACCGTGCGCTCCCTGCTCATCGCCCCGACTCGCCCCACCGCAGTCATGGCCACCGCGCTCGAGCGCGGGATAACGATCGCCTAGAGCGGCGTGCGGCCGGCGATACCCCCGCCGACCACCACATCGTCGGCGTCGTAGCCGACGACCGACTGCCCGGCAGCGATGCGGCGATGCGGTTCCTCCCAGACGACCCGACGGCCGTCCTCGATCCGGCCGGGCTCGACTCGTCCGTGNGCCGAGCACTGGAACCTGAGCGGGCCGTCGACCGGCTCGCCGACCCAACGCCAGGACTCGAGTTCGGTGACGGGCGCTACAAGATCAGCCTTCTCGCCGACCATGACCCGGCGATCACCCCCGGCGGTGACATCGACATCGACCACGTACTTGGGGTCGGTGCCGCCTGCGAGTCCGAGACCCTTTCGCTGACCGATCGTGACCATTTCAACGGAGTCGACCTGGCCGACCTGCTCCCCTGAGCGGTCGACGACCGCGGCTGGCTTCAGCGGAATGCGCTGACCAAGAAATGCCGCTCGGCCGTGCTCGTTGGTGATGAAGCAGACGTCCTGACTCTCGGGCTTCTGGGCGGTGCGCAAGTCGAGGTCCATAGCGAGGCGACGGACGTCCGCCTTGGTGAGTTCACCGACCGGCAACAGCATCCGAGCGAGAACGGACTCCTCGATGACGTGCAGGACGTACGACTGGTCCTTCGCAGCGTCGACGCCACGCCCCAGACGAGGGCCGGCCGGGGTCGAGACGATACGGGCGTGATGTCCGGTGGCGATCATGTCGAATCCGAGCGCATCAGCCCGACGCACAAGGCGATCGAACTTGAGGTGCCGGTTGCACTCGATACAGGGATTGGGTGTCCGCCCGGCAGCGTGGTCGGCGACGTAGGGCTCGATGACGTCGCGTTCGAAGTCCTCGCCGAAATTGAAGACGTGGTGTTCGATGCCGAGTCGATCTGCGACTCGGCGGGCGTCGTCGACGTCGGAAACTGCGCAGCAGCCGGTGTCGGACGGGCCGCCCCAGAGCTTCATGGTGACACCGACGACCTCGTGACCGGCATCCATCAGCAAGGCAGCCGCAACCGACGAGTCGACCCCGCCCGACATGGCGACCATCACGGGACTACTCACACGCCACCTCCGTGAGACATCAGCCACCTCCGTGGGCCCGAAGCCGTTCGACTGCGGGCGGGATGCACTCGAGGGCCGCCTCGATGTCGGCCTCAGTGGTCGTGTGACCGAGTGACAGGCGCAACGACCCCTGGGCGACCATGCGGTCGACCCCCATCGCCGCGAGCACGTGGGATGGATCCTGCGCACCGCTGGAGCACGACGACGCTGCCGACGCGCGCAAGCCGGCGGCATCGAGCAGGAACAACAGCGCTTCGGCCTCGATATCGGCGAGCACGACATGAGCGATGCCGGCAGCAACCGGTGCACCGCCGTCGAGCACGGTCGGCGCCACGACCTCACCAAGCCGATCACGGAGGCCCACCACGAGGAGATCTCGCAGTGCGCCAAGGCGCACGACATCGGTGTCGCGAGCGGCAACCGTGGCCGTGGCAGCCGCCGCGAAGGCCGCCGCGCCGGCGACGTCGGGCGTGCCCGCTCGTCGACCGCGCTCCTGGCCTCCCCCGAGGATCTGCGCATCGAGTTCGACCCCGTGACGAACGAAGAGCGCACCGGTTCCGACCGGCCCGCCGAACTTGTGACCCGTGATCGAGATCAGGTCGGCACCCTCGACATGGGCGGCAAGGTCGATCCACCCCAGCGCCTGGACGGCATCGGTGTGGAACCACGCGCCGGGAGCGTGACGTCGGGTGACCTCGACGAGCGCCGGGATGTCGTTCACCACCCCCGTCTCGTTGTTGATGACCATGATCGACACGACCGAGACGGGCTGGTCAACGGCGTCGAGAACAGCGGCGAGCCGGTCGGGTGAGACGGTGCCGTCGGCCTCGAGTTCGACCGTGAGGCCCCCTGCGTGCTCCACCGGTTCGAGCACGGCGTGATGTTCACCGGCCGAGCAGACGGCGATCCCACCCTGCGCGTGAAGGACGCCGCGAATGGCAAGGTTGTCGGCCTCACTGCCCCCAGACGTGAACACGACCTCGGCTGGCGGTCGATCGAGCGCAGCAGCGATCTCGTCGCGAGCATCGTCGAGCGCCCGGCGAGCGGCGCGCGCTGCCCGGTGGGCACCGGTCGGGTTGGCGTGATGCCGCGCCGACGCATCAAGCCAGGCCGCCTGCGCCTCGGGGCGCAGCGGGGTGCTCGCTGCGTGGTCGAGATAGACCTCGACCACCTCGGTGTCGACACTCGTCGCCATGGGATCAGCCTACGACCGGGCACACTGTGTCGGTGATCGATCTCCCCGGACACGACGGCTACGGCGCCGACACCTACGGCGAGAGCTTCGCCGACGTCTACGACGACTGGTACGCCGATGTCAGCGACGTCGACGCCACGGTGGCGATGATCGCTCGGCTCGCCGGCGACGGTCCGGTACTCGAACTCGGTGTCGGCACCGGCCGGCTCGCAATCCCGCTCGCCGACGCCGGGGTGCGCGTCGTCGGGATCGACGCGTCGCCGTCGATGCTGCGCCTGCTGGATGAAAAGCCGGGCGCCAACGCCGTCACCGCAGTGCTCGCCGACATGGCCCACCTTGCCGAGGGACCTGGTGCCGAGGAGATTGCCGCCGCCGGCCCGTACACGGTTGCGTTCGCGGCCTTCAACACCTTCTTCAACCTCGTCACACCCGACGACCAACGTCGCTGTCTGGAGGGCGTGTTCGATCTTCTCGCGCCAGGCGGCGTCCTCATCATCGAGGGATTCGTCCCACCCGAGGACGGCATGACCGAGGGCGGTGTATCCGTGCGCGACATCACCTCCGACGCCGCCGTGCTCACCGTCTCCAAACACGACCCCGATGCGCAGGTCATCCGAGGGCACCACATCGAGATGCGAGCCGACGGCAACCGGATGCGGCCGTGGATCGTTCGCTATCTGACCCCGGAGCAGCTCGATGCATCCGCCGCGGCGGTCGGCTTCGTTAGGACGAACAGGTGGGCAACATGGTCTGGCTCCCCGTTCAACCCCTCTCCCCCGNACGGCNCGGACCATCCGCCCACATCATCNGACGTTCATGTGAGCGTCTATCAGCACCCTTCCGGCTGACATGTGAGTCCGGTGGCCCGGCCCCCTCTAGAAGAGCGGATCGGGCCACTGTGACCCGGCCCAGAGGGCGCCGGCGGCAAAGAACGCCACCAGCAGCATCGCCACGGCAATCGACTCCCACTCCGGCCGCTTCGCCCGGATCTGCGGCACGAAGGCGCCGGCGAGCGCGACACCGCCGAGCAGACCGCCGACGTGACCACCGATCGAGAGCACCGGCACGGCGAACGTCAACACCAGGTTGATGCCGACGATCGCGCCGAGCCGGTTACCGATGTCACGGTTGCCCGAGGCGAGCGCGATGACGGTGGCAGCACCAAACAGTCCGAAGATCGCCCCTGACGCGCCAACCGTGAAGCTGAGCGGATCGACGAGCAGCGCGCCGAAGGATCCGGCGATGAGCGACGCGAAGTAGAGAGCGATGAACCGCGGCGCGCCCAGCGCCCGCTCGACGAGCGGGCCGACGATCCAGAGGGAGTACATGTTGACGCCGAGGTGGAACAGCCCGTCGTGCAACACCCCCGAGGTGAGGATGCGATACGCCTCACCGTTGACATCGAGCGGTGGGCCGGCGAGACCGAAGTCGAGCAAGACGGCAGCCGGAAGCGCGCCGCCACCGGAGACGATGACGGCCAGCGAAATGGCGACATTGACGACCAGCAGCGCCTTGGTGGCGACCGGATCGATGGCGATCGGACCTCGGTGAACCTGCNGGCGGCCCGAGACGGTGCACTCCGGGCAGTGGAACCCCACCGATGCCTGGGTCATGCAGGCACCGCAGATCGGCCGGTCGCATCGCTGGCAGAGAACGCCCGAGCGGCGGTCTTCGTGCCGGTAGCAGTTGGCGACCTCGGACGTGCCCACAAAGCTGACCGTAGTTCCCTGAATCGGTGCAGCCTTCGTCCCCCACCGGAGTAGCGTCGGCGCCTATGGCCGGTCACGTCCTCGACGACCCCGAACTCGACGATCGCATCCATGCGCTCGCCGCCGCGCCGCACCTGCTGATCGCCTGCGACTACGACGGCACGATCGCGCCCCTCGTCGACGACCCGATGACCGCACTGCCACTTCGCGAGACATCGGTGGCGCTGCGAGGACTCGCTGCACTGGCCCAGACCGACGTCGCCGTGATCTCCGGCCGCTCGCTGCGGGACCTCGCCGCGCTCAGCCGCCTCCCGGCCGAGATCCACCTCGTCGGCTCCCACGGGAGCGAGTTCGACATCGATTTCGCGCTCGACCTCGACCCGGCACTTCAGGAGCGCCGCTCAAAGCTCCTTGATGCCCTTGGTCGACTCGTCGACGATCATCCCAAGCTCTCGCTCGAGAAGAAACCGGCGTCGGTCGCCGTTCACTACCGCACACTCGACGCGGACGAGATCGAGACCGTCGTCGCCGAGATCGAGCGGATCCACGTCGCGATCGGGCAGCTCGACATTCGTCACGGCAAGAAGGTCTGCGAGCTGCTGCTCATCCCGACCGACAAGGGCAAGGCCCTCAGCACCGTGCGCGCCACCGTGGGCGCCACCGCCGTGCTCTTCCTCGGCGACGATGTCACCGACGAGTACGCATTCCGCACACTCCACGGCCCCGATGTCGGCGTGAAGGTCGGCGAGGGTGAGACAGCCGCCCCATTCCGGGTCGACGCACCCGAGGAGGTGGCCATCCTCCTCGCTGCCCTGTCCGCCCGGCGGGCTGACTGGCTCGCCGGTGCCGGTGTCACGCCCATCGATGAGCACTCGATGCTCTCGGATCAGCGCACTGCAGCGATCGTCACTCCCGATGCTCGCATCACCTGGCTGTGCGTTCCCCGCATCGACTCCGGCGCGATCTTCGCCGAACTCCTCGGCGGGCCTGCAGCCGGTCACTTCTCGATCGGTCCCGCCGACGATGCTGCGACCGGGAAGCCGTCCCAGGCCTATGTCGGCGATTCGCTCATCCTTCGCACGTCGTGGCCGTCGATGAGCGTCACCGACTATCTCGACTGCTCCGAAGGGCGCCCGAAGCGCATCGCAGGCCGCACCGACCTGATCCGGGTGATCGAGGGGACCGGCACCGCTCACATCGAGTTCGCNCCCCGTCTCGATTTCGGTCGCTTTCCCACCCAGCTCGAACGACGCGACGGCGGTCTCGAGGTCACAAATGCCGCTGACCTCGTTGTACTCCGCTCCCCCGGCATCGAGTGGACCATTGAGAACGCTGGTGTGCACCAGACCGCGATCGCCAAGGTCGACCTCAGCGCCGGTCCCGTCACCCTCGAACTCCGCTGCGGGACGGCGTCACTGCGTCCGGATCGCACGGCCGAGGCCGACCGCCGGGCGGCCACCGACTCGTTCTGGTCCGACTGGGCCGCCCGTCTCGAACTGCCCGAGACCCTCGTCGACATCGATCACGANCTNATNCGCCGCTCGGCGCTNACNCTGAANGCCCTCTGCTATGGCCCGACCGGCGCCATCCTCGCTGCGGCCACGACAAGCCTGCCCGAGTTCATCGGCGGCGTCCGCAACTGGGACTACCGCTACTGCTGGATCCGCGACGCCTCGCTCTCGGCCGGCGCCCTCGTGAAGCTCGGCTCGATCGACGAGGCGATGGATCTCCTCGACTGGCTCCTCCGGGTCATCGAGGCCTCCGAGGTCGGCCCCGAGCGTCTCTCGCCGCTATACACCGTCAACGGCACAGCGCTGCCGCCCGAGGCCACCATCGAGGAGCTCCCGGGTTACGCCGGCTCTCGTCCGGTGCGCGTCGGCAACGCCGCCGACCACCAGGTCCAACTCGATGTCTTCGGCCCGGTGCTCGAACTCATCCATCAACTCGGTGAGATCGATGCCCCGCTGTCGGCGCGCCACTGGCGCCTCGTCGAGGACCTCGTCGCTGCCGTCGAGCAGCGCTGGACGGAGCCCGACCAGGGCATCTGGGAGGTGCGGTCCGCACCGCGCCATCACGTGAACTCCAAGGTCATGTGTTGGGTCACCGTCGACCGGGCTGTCCAAATCGCGGGCGAGGTGTTCGGCCGTGAACGCCCCGAGTGGGTCAACCTCCGCAAGGAGATCAAGGACGACATCATCGCCAACGGCTGGAACGACGAGGTCGGCTCGTTCACAACGGCCTACGACGGCACCGATATCGATGCCTCGGTCCTCGCTATCGGCTTGTTCGGCATGCTCGAAACCGATGATCCCCGCTATGTCGCAACCGTCCACGCCGTCGAGTCGTCGCTGCGCTCCGGCGACACCGTCTATCGCTACAAGCACGAGGATGGCCTGCCCGGCGAAGAGGGCGGCTTCAACCTGATGACCTCATGGCTGATCGACGCCAAGATCCAGATCGGTGACCTCGGCTCGGCCCGTGAGCTCTTCCGTGTCTATGTCGATCTCGCCGGACCGACCGGCCTGATCGCCGAAGAGGTCGACCCGGCCACCGGCCGGGCGCTCGGCAACCACCCGCAGGCGTACTCGCACCTCGGGCTCATCTCGAACGCGCTGAAGCTCGCCGCCCACGCTTGACGGTGGTGCTGGTCGTCGGGCTCGCCCGACCCGGCCTACAGCTGGACGGGACTCTCCGACATGCCGAGGGCGTTGACCTCGAGCACCTCGGTGACGCCTTCCACACGGTCCTTCATGATCCGTTCGATGCCAGCCTTGAGGGTCTGCGTCGATGCCGGGCAGGTGACGCATGCGCCCATCAATTCGACGGTGACGACACCGGTCGCCTCGTCGACGGAGACCAGTTCGATGTCACCCTCGTCGGCCTGAATGGCCGGACGAATCGCCTTGATGACTTTTTCGACCTGTTCGAGCACATCGTCTCCGATCGGGGAACTGCCCAAGTCTGGCATCTGCCGAGGCCAACGCCGACACCGGCAACGGCATTCCCGACGCCTACGATCACGGTGTGAACAGCCTCACGTTGGCCCACCAAGGCGGGTGGGACGAAATCCTCATGGTCGCCGGTCCCGTGCTGCTCTTCGCGTGGCTGTTGAGCGTCGCCCGCAAGCGGGCCCAGACGTTGGCCGACGCCGGGGCCGCGGAATCGACCGACTCAGGCCCATCCGGGGGTGTCTCACCTCCTTCGTAGTGTGGCCGTATGGTCGATCTGGCGGGCATGCATGACGGGCTGAGGGGGTTGGATCCTCAGCCGCTGTCGCGTCCTGAACTGTACGACCGCATCGCCGATCTGGAGCGGCTTCGTTCTCGGGTGGATGAGCGGTTGATGGCGCACAAGGCCACGCTGGATTCGCTCGGTGATGCGGGAGCTGACTCGGCTGTTGTCGGGCGTTCTGTCGGGCGGCGCAGCGAACGTTAA
>FUFK010053214.1_pt1 | contig 20931 bp, 16 predicted proteins | sample 1021851 | NCBI WGS metagenome assembly FUFK01 (sample SAMEA51879418, study PRJEB19060) | metagenome
GAGGCTCCAAAAGTAGAAGCTCCAAAAGAGGAAAAAAAGTAATTTAAGGTTTACTTATGTTAAAGACACAAGTGTTAACACTTTATCCAGAAATTTTCCCTGGTCNGTTAAACAAAGGATTATATGGAAANGCNATGGCTAAAAAGATATGGAGTCTTAATGTAGTANACATAAGAGATGCAGCAACAGATAAACACAAAACTGTTGATGANACTCCATATGGTGGTGGATCAGGTATGCTGTTAAAANCAGACATACTAGCAAAATCAATTGATAAAAATATCCAGAAGGGGGAAAGAATTTTTTATCTTTCGCCAAAAGGNAAAAAATTTGATCAAAGACTTGCACAAGATTTATCAAAAGAAAAATCATTCAGTTTAATTTGTGGACATTTCGAAGGTGTTGATGAAAGAGTACTATCCACAAGAAATATTGAGGAAATAAGTATAGGAGATTATGTGCTTTCTGGAGGGGAAACAGCTGCTCTTGTAGTTCTTGATAGTGTGTTAAGACTTTTGCCTGGAGTTTTAGGTAATGATAAATCATCTTCGGAGGAAACTTTTGAAAATGGTCTTTTAGAGTATCCTCAATATACAAAACCTCAAATTTGGGAGGAAAAATCAGTACCAGATGTCTTATTATCAGGGGATCATAGCAAAATTAAAGACTGGCGTTTATCTCAATCTGAGGCTATAACACGCGTCCGAAGACCAGATTTGTGGCAAAAATATAAGAAGGATTAACTTGATAAATATTGAAATGAAAACGATTGAAGAAATAAATCAACATAATGTAAAAAAAATTCTTTCGGAAAAAAAGATTCCAGAATTCTTTCCAGGTGATGTTGTAAAAGTTGGTGTAAGAATTACAGAGGGAAAAAAAGAGAGAATTCAGTATTTTGAAGGAGTATGTATTGCCAAAAAAAGCAGAGATTTAAATTCTTCTTTTACAGTTAGAAAGATTTCTTTTGGTGAAGGTGTTGAGAGAACATTCCCACTATTTGGTACAGTAATTGACTCAATTAAAGTTATTCGTTCAGGAAAAGTTAGAAGAGCTAAACTATATTACTTAAGAGATAGAACTGGTAAATCAGCTAGAATTGCCGAAAAAATAAGAAAGAAGATTGGTATTGATATAGATGTAAAACCAGAAACAGTAACTGAAGAAAATTTAGCTCCTGTTTCAACAGAAGNATCTGATAATAAAGAAGATNTAACTAAGGCANAGGCTAANAAAGAAGAAACTCCTAAGGAAGAGCCAAAAAAAGAAGAAACAGCCAAAGTTGAAACAAAACCTAAAACTGAAGAAAAACTTGAAACTTCTCCAGAAAAAAAATAATTTTTTTTTCAATGCCTAATACTCTTTACGACAAAATTTGGAAAGAACACTTAGTTGATCAGCAAGATGATGGAACAGCTTTATTATTTGTTGATAGGCATCTCGTTCATGAAGTGACCAGTCCACAAGCATTTGAAGGTTTACGAAATTCTAAAAGAAAAGTAAGACACCCAAAGCTTACATTGGCCGTTGCAGATCACAACGTCCCAACTACTGATAGAACCAATGGTATTTCAGATAAAGAATCTAAAATTCAAGTTGATACATTAGAAAAGAATTGTAAGGAATTTGATATCCAACTCTTTGGAATGGAGGATAAGCGTCAAGGCATAGTTCATATAATTGGTCCTGAACAAGGATTTACTCAACCTGGAACAGTTATAGTTTGTGGAGATAGTCATACAGCTACACATGGAGCGTTTGGTGCTTTAGCATTTGGTATAGGCACCTCAGAGGTTGAACACGTACTAGCAACGCAAACTTTAGTGCAAAAAAAAGCAAAAAATTTCAGAATTAATGTTAATGGAAAACTTCCGTTAGGTGTTACTTCAAAAGATGTAATTTTACAAATAATTGGAAAAATAGGAACAGCAGGTGGAACAGGATGTGTTATTGAGTATGCTGGTGATTTAATCAGATCATTGAGTGTTGAGCAAAGAATGACTATATGCAACATGACTATAGAGGGTGGAGCAAGAGCAGGTTTGATTGCACCAGACGAAAAAATTTTCAAGTATTTGGAGGGAAAACCTATGTCACCCAAAGGTGAAAAATGGGATAAAGCTTTAGCGTACTGGAGAAGTTTAAAATCTGATGATGGTGCAAATTTTGATAAAGAAATAAGTCTTCAAGCTAATGAAATTTCACCGATGATTACCTGGGGAACTTCACCTCAAGATGTCATTACTATTGAGGATAAAGTACCAAACCCAGACAATGAAAAGGATGAGGATAGAAAAAATTCTATTGAAAGAGCTCTAAAATATATGGGTTTAAAACCTGATATGGCTGCTAAAGATATTAAGATAGATAAGGTTTTTATAGGTAGTTGCACAAATGGAAGAATTGAGGATTTACGAGAAGCAGCAAAGATTTTAAAAGATAAAAAAATTGCCTCTCATGTTCATGCAATGGTTGTTCCAGGATCTGGTTTAGTGAAAGAACAAGCAGAACAAGAAGGTTTAAATAAAATATTTGAAGAGTCTGGTTTTGAATGGAGAGAACCAGGATGTTCTATGTGTTTAGCAATGAATGCTGATAAATTAAAACCAGAGCAAAGATGTGCATCAACATCAAACAGAAACTTTGAAGGAAGACAAGGTCGAGGTGGAAGAACACACCTTGTGAGCCCAGGAATGGCAGCGGCAGCAGCAATTTCTGGGAATTTGGATGATGTAAGAAAGTATCAAAATTAATGCAAAAATTTTCTACATTAAAAAGTATTCCAGCATATTTACCAATCGTAAATATTGATACTGATATGATCATCCCAAAGCAGTTTTTAAAAACAATTAAAAGAACTGGACTTGGAAAAAATTTGTTTTTTGAGATGAGGTATGATGATAATGGAAATAAAATAGGCGATTTTATATTAAATCAAGATCCATTTACAAATTCAAAAATATTGATAGCAGGAAAAAACTTTGGTTGTGGATCCTCAAGAGAACACGCTCCTTGGGCATTATTAGATTTTGGTATTACATGTGTAATTAGCTCCAGTTTTGCTGATATTTTTTATAGCAATTGTTTTAAAAATGGAATTTTACCAATTATTGTTGATGAGGAAAAAATAAAAGAGTTGTCTGAATATGCTAATAGAAAAGAAGAAATTTCAGTAGACCTTAAAGAAGAAAAAATAGTTTATGGTAATAATGAAATTAAATTTAAAATAGACTCCTTTAAAAAGAAATGTCTTCTCGAAGGTTTAGATGATATTGCGCTATCTTTAAATAAGTCTGATAAGATAAAAAGTTTTGAGCAAAAATTAAAAAGCTCTAAGCCATGGATTATAAGTGATTAAGGTAAAAAAGAGAAAGATACTATTACTTCCCGGAGATGGTATTGGTCCCGAAGTTATTGGTGAAGTAAAAAAAATTATCAGTTGGTTCAATGATAAAAAGTCTCTAGATTTTGAGATGGATGAAGATTTAGCGGGAGGATGCTCTTACGATAAGCATGGTACACCGATTACAGATGAGGTTTTTTATAAAGCATTAGAAAGTGCAGTTGTTATGTTAGGCGCTGTAGGAGGACCAAAGTGGGATAATGTTGAGTTTTCCAAAAAACCTGAGAGAGCACTTTTAAAACTAAGAAAAGAATTAAAACTATTTGCTAATTTGAGACCAGCAATATGTTTTAAACAATTAGTTGATGCCTCAACATTAAAACCTGAAATTGTTTCAGGTTTAGATATTATGATTGTAAGAGAGTTAACTGGAGGAATATATTTTGGTGAGCCTAGAGGAATTAAACCAATAGAAAATGGGGAAAGAAAAGGGATTAATACTCACACTTACACAAGCAATGAGATTATAAGAGTTGCTAGAGTTGCCTTTGATTTAGCAAAAAAAAGATCAAACAAAGTAACTTCTTGTGAAAAATCAAATGTTATGGAGGCAGGCCAACTTTGGAAAGAAGAGGTTCAGACATTACACGATAAAGAATTTAAAGACGTTGAACTAAGTCATATGCTTGCAGACAATTGTGCTATGCAGTTGTTGAGAAATCCAAAGCAATTTGATGTAATTGTAACAGATAATTTGTTTGGAGATATGTTATCTGACCAAGCCTCAATGTTGACTGGATCATTAGGTCTTTTACCTTCTGCATCTTTAGGTGCAAAAAATAAAGATGGAGAGATGAGGGCTATGTATGAACCTATTCATGGTTCGGCTCCAGATATAGCTGGTAAAAGTATTGCTAATCCAATAGCTACAATTTTAAGTTTTGCTATGGCTTTGAGATATTCATTAGATTTAGATAAAGAGGCAGAAGCTCTGGAAAAAGCTGTACAGGATGTATTAAATGATGGTTTAAGAACTAAAGACATTTTATCAAAAGGTACAAAAGAGGTGACTACATCACAAATGGGTGATGCGATCATTTCAAAATTGCAATAATTAATTAATTATTTTAAAATCAAATTATGCCAACTTATACTGCACCCGTTGAAGATATGATGTTTCTTTTTGAAAAACTAAGAAACAACAAAGAGTATAATGAATTGGAAAAATACAAAGAAGTTACCCCAGATTTAGTAAAAGACATTCTACAGGAAGCAGCAAAAATAAATCAAAATTTAATTTTACCATTAGCTAAAGTTGGAGATGAAAATCCTGCAATTTTAGAAAATGGAGTTGTTAGAACGCCTCCGGGTTACAAAGAGGCTTATAAAAAATATATTGAGGATGGTTGGACATCTTTATCATGTGATCCAAAATATGGGGGTCAAGGTATGCCAAAAACAGTGAGCGCATTTTTTGATGAAATGCTATCCTCTGCTAGCCTTTCTTTTAAACTCTATAGTGAACTTAGTATTGGTGCTTATAATTGTATTAATCATCATGCTAGCGATGAAATAAAAAATAAATATTTACCAAAAATTGTAGAAGGTAAGTGGAGTGGAACAATGTGCTTAACTGAGCCAGTATGTGGTACTGATTTAGGGCTACTAAAAACAAAGGCTAAAAAACAATCTGATGGTACATTCAAATTAACTGGACAGAAAATTTTTATTACCTCTGGTGATCACGATTTAACTGAAAATATTATTCANTTGGTTTTAGCAAGAGTGGATGACTCTCCGGCTGGCACTAAAGGTATCAGTCTGTTTTTAGTTCCAAAGTTTATTGTAAAAGAAGATGGGAATGTTGGTCCAAGAAATGGAATATCAACTGGTTCTATCGAAACAAAAATGGGAATTAAAGGATCAGCAACTTGTGTTCTNAATTTTGATGAAGCAACTGGNTACATGATTGGTGATAAGGAAAAAGGTTTGAGTGCAATGTTTACGATGATGAATCTTGAGAGGATCGTTGTTGGGATACAGGGTTTGGGTATATCAGAGATTGCTTATCAAAATTCACTTTCATACGCAAAAGAGAGAAAGCAAGGTAAGTCGAATAATTCAAAATCTAAAAATGGTGCTGATTTTATAATTGAGCATGCAGATATTAGAAGATCGTTGTTAAATATGAAATCTATTATTGAGGGCGAGAGAGCCTTATGTTTTTGGTTATCTCAACAAACTGAGGTAAGCCTATATCATCCAGATGAAAAAGCTAGGCGGGAGGCATCTGATTATGTCTCATTAATGACTCCAGTAGTTAAATCCTTGTTTACAGATTTAGCAATGGAAATCACTAGCGATGCAATGCAAATTTATGGTGGGTATGGTTATACTAAAGATCAAGGAATAGAACAGTTNTATCGAGATAATAGAATCACACCAATTTACGAGGGTACGAATTCTGTNCAAGCTGCNGATTTAGTTTTTAGAAAATTATCAAATAAGAACGGGAATGTAATTAATAAATTTTTAGATCAGGTTAAAAATGAATGTAATTCTAACAACGAAAAAATAAGACCATTCATCTCAGATTTTAATAATTATTTAGATNTATTAAAAAAATTTAGTGATTGGATGATTGAGAAATCTAAAACAGATAAAGATGATGTAAGTGCTGCTGCTAATGATTATCTTAAAACTCTCGGATTTGTTTCGATTGCTTATGCATGGATAAAAGTACTAGAGGTAAGTTTTAAAGATTATAATGAAAATAAAAACTTTTATGATGACAAAATCGATACCGCTAGGTTTTATTTTGATAAAGTTCTACCAAGAGCTGAACAACATTACAAATCAGCAATTTCTGGAAGCTCCAATATTATGAATTTTAAATTCAATTAAATGAGTCATTACGATACTAATTTAGATAAGAATAGTGCAAATTATGTTCCTTTAACTCCTTTGACTTTTTTGAAGAGAGCAAAAGAGATTTATCCTGATTATGAAGCAATTATCTATGAAGATCGTAAATACACCTGGGCTGATGTTTACAAACGTACTATTAAATTTGCAAGCGCCCTTAATAAAATTGGAATTAATAAAGGAGATACTGTCTCATTTTTAGCTTTCAACACCCCTGAAATTTTTGAGGGACATTACTCTGTTCCCATGTCTGGTGCAGTATTAAATACAATTAACATAAGATTAGATGCTAAAACTATTGCTTATATTTTAGAACATAGTGATGCTAAAGTTCTTGTTGTTGATAGACAATTACACATAGAAGTTAAAAAAGCGTTAAGNACTTTAAAAAAGAAAATCACAATTATTGATATAGTTGATAAATTTGCAGACCAATCAAAGTGTGAAAAAATTGGTGATCTAGAATACGAAAGTTTTTTAAATACCGGTGATGAAAATTTTGATTGGAAAATGCCAGATGACGAGTGGCAAGCAATATCATTGAGCTATACATCTGGAACTACCGGAAACCCTAAAGGCGTTGTTTACCATCATCGGGGATCATATTTAATGTCCACGGGTAGTGCAGTTGCCTGGAACATGCCAAACAGACTTAATTTTTTAACTATCGTCCCAATGTTCCATTGTAATGGATGGGGTTATCCTTGGACTATACCCATGTTAAATGGAAGAACAATTTGTCTAAGAAATATAGATGTAAAAAAAATATTTGAATTAATAGACAAACATAATGTTACTCACTTTGGTGGAGCGCCTATTGTACTAAATATGATAACTGGTGCACCAGAGTCTGATAGAAAAAAATTAAAGCAAAAAGTATACGTCCTTACTGCAGGAGCNCCACCGCCAAGTATAATTTTCAAAAAAATGAAAGAACTTGGTTTTGAAGTTATGCATGTTTATGGATTAACTGAAACTTATGGACATGTAACTCAATGTGCGTGGAATGATGCTTGGAATGACTTCGATGAGGAAAAGCAGAACGAAATTAAAGCAAGACAAGGAGTTAGATATCCAAATACAGAAGGGATTGCTGTGATGGATCCAGAAACAATGACTGAAGTTCCAAAAGATGGAAAGACGATTGGTGAAATAATGATTAAAGGAAATGTAGTCATGAAGGGTTATTTTAAGGATAAGGATGCTACAAATAAAGCAATGGCTGGTGGTTGGTTTCATTCTGGTGACTTAGCTGTTATGCATCCAGATGGATATGTAAAAATCCAGGATAGGTCTAAAGATATAATAATTTCTGGAGGTGAAAACATATCCTCTATAGAAATAGAAAATACTCTTGCAAAACATCCCTCAGTATCTATTGCAGCCGTTGTAGCTAAACCAGATGAAAAATGGGGAGAGGTACCTTGTGCATTTATTGAGATGGTAAAGGATAAACCAACAACCGAGAAAGAATTAATTGGTTTTTGTAAAGAAACCCTCGCAGGTTTCAAAGTGCCAAAACAAGTTGTTTTTTGTGAACTACCTAAAACATCGACAGGAAAAATTCAAAAATTTGAATTGAGAAAAAAATTTTAGGTAATTGATTGATATTTGAAATAGAAAATAAAACTATTCATGCATCTGATGCAGGTCAAGGCATAGATCCAAAAAAACAAACAATAGTATTTCTTCATGGAAGTGGCCTTTCACACATAGTTTGGTCATTAACTGAACAATTTTTTTCGAATAAGAATTTCAATGTATTGTCTATCGATCTTCCTGGTCATGGAAATTCAGATGGACCATGTTTAGATACCATAGAAAAAATTGCTGATTGGCTAGAAAGTGTATTTAAAAAATTGCAATTAAAAAATTTGATTTTAGTTGGTCATTCTCAAGGATGTTTAGAAATACTTGAATATGCTTTTAAATATAAAAGCAGGTTAAATAAAATAGTTTTAGTTGGCGGCTCAAATAAAATGCCAGTTCATCCTGATTTAATAGAACTTGCAAATAATGGTGACTCTGATGCTGTAAAATTAATGATGAAATGGGGTTATGAAGGTTCAAAAAAATTTATTGGTGGTAATCCAGTAGAAAAAATAATTCAGTCCCCAAGAGATATTAGTGAAATTTTAGCAGTTGATTTAAATGCGTGTAATAACTACTCAAATGGGTTAGAGGCAACAAAAGTTTTAGATCTTCCCACATTACTTATTTTCGGAGAGTTAGATAAAATGATCAATTTAGATGCAGGGAAAAAATTTTCAAATTTAGTAAAAAACTCATCTACTCATGTAATTAAAGGTTGTGGTCATATGATAATGATTGAAAAAGCATTTGAAATGAGAGAAAAGATTTTAGAATTTTTAATTAAATGAAAAGTTATCCGATAGCAAAATCAAGAAGAGTTAGAAGTACACCCTATACTTCTAGAATAGAGAAACAAGGTGTTACCGCTTATACTGTTTATAATCATATGCTTTTACCAGCAGCTTTCGGTTCCTTGGAAGAGTCTTGTGATCATTTAAAAAAGAATGTTCAAATTTGGGATGTAGCTGCAGAAAGACAGGTTGAAATTTCAGGCAAAGATGCTGCAAAACTTGTACAACTCATGACTTGTAGAGATTTATCGAAATCAAAAGTAGGAAGATGTTATTATTGTCCTTTAATCGATGAAAATGGAAATTTGGTAAATGATCCTGTTATTTTAAAATTANCTGAAGATAGATGGTGGATATCAATTGCTGACTCTGATGTAATTTTTTTTGCAAAAGGTCTTGCTTCAGGAAATAAATTTGATGTTAAAATTTTTGAACCAATCGTAGATATCTTAGCAGTTCAAGGTCCTAAATCTTTTGATTTAATGGAAAAAGTTTTTGGTGAAAAAATAAAAGAGTTAAAATTTTTTGGATTTGATTATTTCACTTTTAATGGGGCAAAACATTTAATAGCTAGATCTGGTTGGTCAAAACAAGGTGGTTTTGAAATTTATGTTGAAAACACCAACTCAGGTTTGAAGTTATACGATCATCTTTTTGAAATTGGTAAAGAATTCAATGTTAGACCTGGATGTCCAAATTTAATCGAAAGGATTGAGAGTGGTTTACTTTCTTATGGGAATGATTTTGATAACAATGACAATCCATTTCAATGTGGTTTTGATAAATATATCGATTTAGAGACCGATATAAACTTTTTAGGTAAAGATAAACTTAAAAAAATTAAAGAAAAAGGAATTGATAGAAAGCTAATGGGTGTTCAGATAGATTTAACCAAGATTCTTTTAACTAGTTCTTTAAACATCAAGAATAATGATGGAAATATAATTGGAGAACTAAGATCCGCTTGTTACTCGCCTCATTTTAAAAAAGTTATTGGTATTGCAATGATAAAAGAACCATATTGCAAAGCATCTTCGTCCGGAACAATAGAAATTGATGGAAATTCTTTAGCTCTTAAAGTTTGCGATTTACCTTTCATCTAGTATAAAACTTAGATCATGAATATTGCAATTGTAGGAGCAACAGGAAATGTTGGTAGAAAAACATTGGAAATTTTGGAGAGAAAAGAATTTTCTATAGATAATTTATATTTAGTTGCGTCCTCAAAAAGTGTTGGAAAAAAAATTGGTTTTAGAGGTAAGGAAATGGATGTCCTTGATTTAGAAAATTTTGATTTCTCAAAAGTTAATATTGCTTTTTTTGCAGCTGGTGGAAAAATTTCTGAAAAATTTGCNGAAAGAGCAGCCAAAAATTGNTTGGTAATTGATAACTCTAGTTTTTTTAGAATGGATCCAGANGTACCTTTGATAGTTCCACAAGTAAATTCAGATGATCTAAAAAAAATTAAAAAAAATATTGTTGCAAATCCGAATTGTTCAACAGCTCAATTAGTGATTGCTCTTAAACCTTTACACGATCTATTTATTATCAAAAGAATTGTCGTGTCTACTTATCAATCAGTTTCTGGAGGTGGAAAAGCTCCCATGGATGAACTTATTGAGCAAACTAAACTAGTTTTAGATGGTAAAAAAGTATCATCTAAAAATTTTACAAAACAAATAGCTTTTAATGCCATCCCTCATATCGATCAATTTGCAGATGATGGTTATACTAAGGAAGAGTTAAAAATGATGAANGAAACTAAAAAAATTTTAGATACCAAAATTGATTTAACGGCAACATGTGTGAGATTACCAATCTCTGTTTCTCATTCTGAGTCAGTCAACTTACAATTTGAAAAACCTTTTACTCTGGAAAAGGTAAGAGATGCTTTGAATAATTTTGAAGGTTGTAAAGTTATTGATGAAAGAAATGATGGCGGTTATTCAACTCCAATTGAAGCAGAGGGAATGGATGAAACTTTTATTTCAAGAATAAGAGAAGATAAAACAATTAAAAATGGATTAAACTTATGGATCGTTTCAGATAATCTTTTGAGAGGCGCGGCTTTGAATGCAGTAGAAATTGCAGAAACAGTAATTAAAAACAATTACCATGGAAAATAAAAAACCATTATCCCCTCACATACAAGTTTATAAATGGCATATTTCGTCTTTAGTATCTATTTCACACAGAATTACGGGCATAATAAATATAATTGGGATTACATTAATTTGTTTGTGGGCATCTTTATTATTATTAGGTGAAAATAGTTATGAGGCTGTTAATTTACTATTAAATTCTCAAATTGGAAAATTTATTACTTTAGGTTTGACCTGGTCTTTTTGTTTTCAAATTTTAAGTGAGATTAGACATTTGATAATGGATTTAGGTTATGGATTTGAACTTAAGACAACTAAAATAACTGGTCTTTTAGTAATCATAGGGTCAATCTTTTTAACTATAATTTTATATTTGATTGGAAAAAATTTATTTTGAAATGATTGCTGCAACAAAAAAATGGATTTTTTTAAAAATTAGTGGAGCAATATTAGTTCCGTTAATGGCCTGGTTTATTCTAAGTTTTATAAGTATTTATGATCAGAGCTATTCAGAAGTATTGGAATTTTTTACGAATCCATTATCTAAGTTTTTATTTAGCTTATTTATTATTACTGCATATTTCTTTTCAGCATTAAGTATTAGTGAGGTTTTTGAGGATTATATAAAAGATTATAAAATCAAAAATGTCGCAAATGGTTTTTTGTACGTATCAGCTGTGGTAATTCCATTAATTACAATTATATTATTAATTAACTTATGAGTTCTTACAAAATAATCGATCATGAATACGATGTGGTAGTCTTGGGAGCAGGTGGTTCTGGTCTAAGGGCCGCGGTTGGTTTAAGTGAGGCTGGTTTAAAAACAGCTTGTATTTCAAAAGTCTTTCCAACTAGAAGTCACACCTCTGCAGCGCAAGGTGGTATTTCCGCTGCTTTAGGAAATATGGGTGAGGATGATTGGCGTTGGCATATGTACGATACAGTTAAAGGAGCTGATTGGTTAGGTGATCAGGATAGTATTGAATATCTCTGTAAGGAGGCACCAAAGGCTGTAATAGAGCTAGAAAAATACGGTGTTCCATTTAGCAGAACTGAAGATGGAAAAATTTATCAAAGACCATTTGGTGGTATGACTAAAAATTACGGCAACGGAATTGTACAAAGAACTTGTGCAGCCGCTGATAGAACAGGTCATGCAATTTTACATACTTTGTATGGACAAGCTTTAAAACATAATACAGAATTTTTTATTGAGTATTTTGCATTAGATTTATTAATGAAAGATGGAGCCTGCAAAGGTCTAATTGCTTGGAATTTAAATGATGGAACTATTCATAGATTTAGAGCTCACACTGTTATAATTGCAACAGGTGGTTATGGAAAAGTATATTATTCTGCAACATCAGCCCATACTTGTACGGGTGATGGTAATGCGATGGTATTAAGAGCAGGTTTACCATTGCAAGATATGGAATTTGTNCANTTTCATCCAACAGGAATTTATGGTCATGGCACATTGATCACAGAGGGCGCAAGAGGTGAAGGAGGATATCTTACAAATTCTAAGGGTGAAAGATTTATGGAAAGATATGCCCCTAAAGCNAAAGATTTAGCATCAAGAGATGTTGTGAGTAGATCGATGTCAATTGAGATTAATGAAGGAAGAGGAGTTGGAAAAGATCAAGATCATGTNCATCTTAATTTAAGTCACTTAGATAAGGATATTATCGAAAGTAGNTTACCTGGTATAACTGATGCTGCAAGATTATTTGCTAATGTAGATGTTACNAAAGAACCAATTCCGGTTGTTCCAACAGTTCATTATAATATGGGTGGAATTCCAACAAATTATAAAGCAGAAGTATTAACTGTAAANGGTTCAGAAAAAACTGTTCCAGGTTTAATGGCAATAGGTGAAGCAGCGTGTGTTTCAGTTCATGGCGCAAACAGACTTGGTTCAAACTCATTAATTGATTTAGTTGTTTTTGGTAGAGCAGCTGCTAAACGTGCAGCAGAGCTAATAAAACCAGGAACTCCACACGAGGAAATCAGTGAAACAGAAACCCAAAAATGCTTAGATCGTTTTGATAAAATAAGAAATTCACAGGGTGACATTGGAACAGCTGAACTAAGGTTATCAATGCAGAAAACTATGCAGTCCAAGTGTGCTGTTTTTAGAACTGAAAAAACTCTTAAAGAAGGTGTTAATGAAATAAGAAAAACTTATGATGGGCTAGACTCTTTATCAGTTAAAGATAAATCTTTAATTTTTAATACTGATTTAGTTGAAACTTTAGAATTTGATAATTTAATAAGACAAGCTGTAGTAACAGTTGATTCAGCCTATAACAGAAAGGAAAGTCGAGGAGCACATGCGAGAGAAGACTTTCCAAAAAGAGATGATAATAAATTTATGCAACATACTCTTGCCTGGTGTGACGGAAAAGATACAAAAATTAGTTATAGAGAAGTTCACAAATCAACATTGACTAATGAAGTGCAATATTTTCCACCTCAGGAAAGAGTTTATTGATGGCTCAAATAGGTTTACCTGACAACTCAAAAGTAAAAAAAGGTAAATATTTTAAGGATAAAACTGGTTCAAAAAATCTTAGAAAAGTAAATGTTTATAGATGGGACCCGTCTACAGAGGAAAATCCTAGAATTGATACCTANGAAGTTGATATGGATAATTGTCCNTCNAAAGTTTTAGATATTTTAAATAAAATTAAAAATGAAATAGATCCNACTTTGGCTTATAGAAGATCTTGTGCTCATGGAGTTTGTGGTTCGTGTGCGATGAATATGGATGGAAAAAATGGCCTTGCCTGTACNACTCCNCACAAAGAAATANATGGTGATATCAATATNTATCCATTACCACACCTTAANGTCAAAAAAGATCTAATAGGNGACTTGGATGGTTTATATAAACANTATCAATCAATTGAGCCATGGTTAAAATCAAATTCAAAGTCAGAAACTAAAGAAATTTTTCAATCTAAAGAAGATAGAGCTAAACTAGATGGCGCATATGAATGTATAATGTGTGCGTGTTGTTCAACTTCTTGCCCAAGTTATTGGTGGAATGGTGATAAATATCTAGGACCAGCAGTACTTTTACAAGCCTATCGATGGATCATAGATAGTAGAGATGAAGAGAGAAATTCAAGATTAAAAAAGGTGGCAGATGAACTTAAACTTTATAGGTGTCACACAATTTTAAACTGTACTAGCGCTTGTCCAAAAGGTTTAAATCCTGCAAAAGCAATTGCTGAAATAAAAAAAATGTTAGCAACAGCTAATATTTAAACAATAGACTAATAACAATTTTTAATCTAAAAGGTCCTATTCATGAAATTAATTGAACATTTTGTAGGTGGAAAAATAATTCCCGGAACATCAAATAAAAAGGGTAAAGTTTTTAATCCAGCAACTGGTGATCAAGAAAAAGAAGTAAGAATCGCATCTAAAAAAGATTTGGATAGTGCGGTAGAAGTAGCAAAAAAAGCTTTTCAAGAATGGTCAGTAAAACCTTCTTTAGTGAGAGCTAGAGTCATGTTTAAATTCAAGGAACTTATTGAAAAAAATTCAGATGAACTCACACAACTAATTGTGAATGAACATGGAAAGGTTTATGAGGACGCAAAAGGTTCACTAACTCGGGGCTTAGAAGTTGTTGAATTTGCTTGTGGTATTCCTCATTTGCTGAAAGGTGAATTTTCAGAAAATGTTGGCACAAATGTTGATAGCTGGTCTATGCGACAGCCATTAGGTGTAGTTGCGGGTATTACACCTTTTAATTTTCCAGCAATGGTACCGATGTGGATGTTTCCAATTGCAATTGCTTGTGGAAATACTTTNATATTGAAGCCATCTGAAAAAGATCCCTCTTGTTCCATTAAATTAGCTGAACTTTTAAAAGAAGCAGGTTTACCCGATGGCGTTTTTAATGTGATCAATGGAGATAAAGAGGCTGTTGATGCTATTTTAACAAACCCAGATATAAAGGCAGTAAGTTTTGTTGGTTCTACTCCAATTGCAAAATATATTTATGANAATTCAGCCAAGAATGAAAAAAGAGTTCAAGCTTTNGGGGGTGCTAAAAATCATTTGGTAGTNATGCCTGATTGTGATTTAGATGGTGCGGTNAATGGNTTAATGGGAGCTGCATATGGGTCTGCAGGAGAAAGATGTATGGCACAATCAGTTGCGGTAGCAGTTGGAGANATAGGTGATGAACTTGTTTCAAGACTTTCAAAAAAAGCAGAAGCTTTAAAAGTAGGACCAGGAATGGATAAAAATTCTGAAATGGGACCTTTAGTAACAAAAGAGCATTTAGAAAAAGTAAGAGGATATGTAGATTTAGGAGTAAAAGAGGGAGCTAAGCTTGTTGTAGACGGTAGAAGCCTAAAATTACAAGGATATGAAAATGGTTTTTATATTGGTGGCTGTTTATTCGACCATGTTAAAAAAGAAATGAGAATTTATAAAGAGGAAATATTTGGACCAGTATTATCTGTGGTTCGAGTAAAAACTTTTGAGGATGCAGCAAATTTAATAAATGATCATGAATATGGAAATGGGGTGAGCATTTACACAAGAGATGGAGATGCTGGAAGAACTTTTGCGAGTAAGATTCAGGTTGGAATGGTAGGTATTAATGTGCCAATTCCTGTACCAATGGCCTTTCACAGTTTTGGTGGATGGAAAAGATCTTTATTTGGAGATAGTGCAATGCATGGTATGGAGGGTATAAAATTTTATACAAAATTAAAAACAATAACTTCAAGATGGCCCTCAGGCATCAGGTCAAATGCAGAATTTGTGATGCCTACAATGAAATAAAAAAAATGACAAAAAAAAATAGTAAAATATCATTAATTGGTGCAGGTCAAATTGGAGGAACATTAGCTCACTTAATAGGAACAAAAGAATTGGTTGATGAAGTAGTTTTATTCGATGTAGCAAGTGGAATTGCAAAAGGAAAAGCTTTGGATATTGCCCAGTCCTCATCTGTAGATGGATTTAATGTGAAATTTTCTGGGACCGATAATTACAAAGATATTGAGGGATCAGATGTAGTAATAATTACTGCTGGAGTTCCAAGAAAACCTGGTATGAGTAGAGATGATTTATTAGGTATTAATTTAAAGATAATTAAACAAGTTGCAAATGGAGTAAAAGAAAATGCTCCTGATGCCTTTGTAATTTGTATAACTAATCCACTTGATGTAATGGTAATGGCATTCCAAAAATTTTCAGGTTTACCATCTAACAAAGTTGTTGGAATGGCCGGTATTTTAGATAGCTCGAGATTCAAATTATTTTTATCTTTAGAATTTGATGTACCAGTAAAAGAGATAGACGCGATGGTTATGGGAGGACATGGAGATACAATGGTTCCTCTTCCAAGATTTACCAAGGTATCTGGAAAACCTTTATTAGATTTGGTTAATGACGGAAAAATTTCAAAAGAAAGATTAGAAGAAATAAATCAACGAACTCGAGATGGTGGAGCTGAAATAGTAAAATTTTTAGAAAAGGGTTCTGCCTTTTATGCACCTGCAGCCTCCGGAATTGAAATGGCTAAAGCTTATCTCAATGATGAAAAAAAAATGCTTCCGTGTGCAGCTCAATTAAATGGTGAGTATGGAATAAAAGATATTTATGCTGGTGTGCCAATTATCATTGGAAAAAGTGGAGTTGAAAAAATAGAAGAAATTAACTTAGATGAAAAAGAAAAGTCTGAATTTTTACATTCAGTTGAAGCGGTAAAAAAACTATGGGAAGCGGCTTCTAAAATCGATCCTGATTTAGCTAAAAAATGAATATTCACGAACACCAAGCTAAACAAATCTTAAAAGAGTTTGGTGCAGTTGTCCCAGAGGGAGTTTTTGCGTTTACTGTTAAAGATTTAATTGAAAAATGTAAAAAANTAAAAACTGATAAATATGTCNTAAAAGCACAAATCCATGCAGGTGGAAGAGGGAAAGCNGGAGGAGTAAAAATCTTAAATAATTTAGATGAATTAGAAAAATCGGCCAATGAACTTCTTGGGAAAAAATTAATCACGCATCAAACTGGGCCAGAAGGTNGAGAAGTAAAAAGACTTTATGTTGAAACTTCCTCTAATATAGAGAAAGAATTTTATTTATCATGTTTAATTGATAGAGCCACATCTAAAATTGCATTTATTTCTAGCAATGAGGGAGGGATGGATATTGAAGAAGTAGCAGCAAAATCCCCAGACAAAATTTTGACTAACAAAGTTGATTTTACAGAAGAAATTTCTGATGCAGAGTGTGAAAAGATAATCAAAATTTTCGATCTAGAGGATAGTTCAAAAATGGAGGCTATTTCTTTGATTAAATCTATTTATAAAATGTTTGTTAAAACGGACGCAAATATGGTTGAAGTTAATCCATTAATTTTAACAAAAGAAAAAAANATTGTTTGTCTAGACGCAAAAATAAATTTTGACAGCAATGCTTTATTTAGACATCCNGAGATTTTAAATCTTAGAGATCTAAATGAGGAAGACCCTATAGAGATCGAAGCTAGTAAACACGATTTAGCTTATATAAAATTAGATGGAAGTATTGGTTGTATGGTAAATGGAGCTGGTTTAGCAATGGCTACAATGGATATAATAAAGTTATACGGAGAAGAGCCAGCGAATTTTCTAGATGTTGGTGGAGGAGCGTCAAANGAGAAAGTTTCNGCAGCNTTTAAAATAATTTTGTCAGATAAAAATGTTAAAGGTATTTTAATCAATATTTTTGGTGGCATNATGAGATGTGATGTNCTTGCTCAAGGTGTGGTTGATGCAGCAAAAGAAATCGATATTAATGTTCCTTTGGTAGTGAGATTAGCTGGCACAAATTTTAAAGAAGGAAANACTATATTAGACAATTCTGGATTAAAACTTATCTCTGCTGAAAATCTAGATGATGCAGCAAGTAAAATTGTCAAGGCTATAAAATAATGTCAGTTCTTGTAAATAAAGAAACTAGATTAATTTGTCAGGGTTTTACTGGGTCACATGGAACATTTCACTCTGAGCAAGCAATTAAATATGGAACAAAATTAGTNGGTGGAGTCACTCCTAAAAAAGGAGGACAAAAACATTTAGGATTACCAGTTTTNAATACAGTTAAAGAGGCTAAAAACTCTGAGGGNGCCAACGCCACGATGATATATGTGCCAGCGAAGTTTGCTGCTGCAGCAATCATTGAGGCAATAGAGGCATCAATCGAGTTAATTGTTTGCATTACTGAAGGAATCCCAATTCAAGATATGTTGAGAGTTAAACAGAAATTACTAAAATCAAATTCCAGATTAATTGGACCTAATTGTCCAGGAATAATAACTCCTGATGAATGTAAAATTGGTATTATGCCAGGCAATATCCACAAAAAAGGTTCAGTTGGTATTGTCTCTAGATCTGGGACTTTAACCTATGAGGCAGTTGCTCAAACCACNGAAAATGGATTAGGTCAATCNACNTGTATAGGTATTGGTGGAGATCCAATNAATGGTACAAATTTTATTGATTGNTTAGATTTATTTTTNAATGATGACGAAACAGAGTCTATTTTAATGATAGGAGAAATTGGAGGAACAGCTGAAGAAGAAGCAGCAGAATTTATTCAAAATCACAAAATAAAAAAACCAATTGTTGGCTTTATAGCGGGTATAACAGCACCACCAGGTCGTAGAATGGGCCATGCTGGTGCAATCATTTCAGGGGGCAAAGGTGGCGCTAAAGATAAGATTAAAAAGATGGAAGATTGTGGAATAACAATGGCGAATTCTCCATCCAAAATTGGAAAAACACTGTTCGATAAATTGTCTGATTGAAAAATTTCTTAGTCAGTTTATATTGATTTAACATAATGTCTTCTTCTAAAAATTTAGAATTTAAAAAAACAGCCTTTCTCAATAAATCAAACAGCGCTTTCATCGAAGAAATGTACTTAAAATTTGTAAATAATGATCCTGAATTACCTGATAGCTGGAGAAAATATTTTAAGGAAGTTGGCGATGAAGACGATATAATTGTAAATGAAATCAATGGTCCTTCGTGGAGTCCTTCTAAGAAAGTTTCAATAAATAAAAAGCAAAATTTTGAAAATCAAATCACAGAGCAAAATAATGATGATATAATTAAATCAAATACAAATTCAATTAAAGCTGTTGCGATGATCAGGTCNTATAGACAAAGAGGNCATCTTATTGCAAAGTTAGACCCATTAGGATTGTTAAAAACAGATTATTTAGAGGAACTTCATCCAGAGTCTTATGGATTTAAAAAAGAAGATTANCAAAANAAAATTTTCTTAGACAATGTCACTAATAAGCAATACTCAAATATTAATGAGATATTAAAATTCTTAAAAGAAAAGTATTGTGGTTCTTTAGGTTATGAATATATGCATATTTCAAATCCCACTGAAAGAAAATGGTTTAGAGATCGTGTTGAAAAGGCTGATGATTTNAATTTTACACAAAATGGTAAAGANGCAATTCTTAACAAACTGATNCAAGCTGAGGGTTTTGAAAAATTTCTTCATACAAAATATGTTGGGACTAAAAGATTTGGTCTNGATGGTGGTGAAAGCTTAATTCCTGCACTTGAACAAATAATTAAAATTGGTGGTCAGTCAAATGTNAAAGAAGTNAAAATNGGNATGTCTCATAGAGGTCGACTAAATGTATTAGCTAATGTTCTTCAAAAATCTTACAAAAGAATATTTAATGAGTTTGCAGGAGAAATAAGTTCAAAGTCTAAAGATGATACTGGAGATGTTAAATATCATTTAGGTGCTTCATCTAATAGAGAGTTTGATGGAAATTCAGTTCATGTGAGTTTGACNGATAATCCTTCACATTTAGAAGCAGTNAATCCAGTCGTNTTAGGACAAACTAGAGCAAAACAATTTTTTCATAAAGATAAAGAGAGAAAAAAAGTAATTCCGATTCTTATTCATGGAGATGCAGCCTTCGCTGGACAAGGAGTGGTNGCTGAATGTTTTGCAATGTCTGGTCTNCCAGGACATAANACNGGTGGCACAATTCATATTATAGTNAACAANCAAATAGGTTTTACAACAAGCCCAAGATTTGCAAGATCTTCACCATATCCCTCTGATATAGCNAAAATGGTTGANGCACCNATTATTCATGTGAATGGTGANGATCCNGANGCNGTTGTTTATGCAGCAAGAATTGCAACAGACTTTAGATTAAAATTTAATAGAGANGTTGTCATTGATTTNATTTGTTATAGAAGATTTGGACATAATGAGGGNGACGAGCCTTCATTNACTCAGCCTTTAATGTATAAAAAGATAAGATCTCATCCNTCAACTATNAAAGTTTATGGTGAAAAACTGGTAAGCGAAGGATCAATTACNAATGATTATTTAAATAATTCCATNAAAAAATTTAAAGATCTATTAGANGACCAATTTAAAAATGCAAAAAATTATAAACCAAAAATAGAGTGGTTTGAGGGAACATGGTCAAGATATAGACCAGAGCGTGGAAAAGACAAAAGAGGAGTTACAGGCTCTGATACCAAAAAATTAAGAAATATCTCTGATAAAATAAATACAATACCGTCTGAAATAAATATTCACAAAACAATTATGAAAATTTTAGATAATCGAAAACTTTCAGTTTCTAATGGTAAAGGCATAGATTGGTCTACTGCGGAGTCCTTAGCTTTTGGGTCACTATTGGAAGAAGGTTATCCAGTAAGACTTGTAGGTCAAGATTCAGGAAGAGGNACATTTAGTCAAAGNCATTCTGTTTTAAGAAATCAAATNGATAATTCGAGATATATCCCTTTAAATAATATTTCTAANAAACAAAAAAATTTTGAAATAGTAGATAGTTTTTTATCNGAATTAGCTGTTCTAGGATTTGAATATGGATATAGTTTNGTNGAACCTAATACTCTTACTATCTGGGAGGCNNAATTTGGAGATTTTGCTAATGGTNCGCAAGTAGTTATCGATCAATTCATAGCTTCTGGTGAACGAAAATGGTCAAGAGCCTCTGGTTTAGTAATGTTGTTACCACATGGATATGAGGGTCAAGGACCTGAACATTCATCAGCTAGGTTAGAAAGGTTTTTACAATTATGTTCAAATGATAATATGCAAGTCATGAATTGCACAACTCCTGCAAATTATTTCCATGCTTTAAG
>FUFK010039307.1_pt1 | contig 20929 bp, 24 predicted proteins | sample 1021851 | NCBI WGS metagenome assembly FUFK01 (sample SAMEA51879418, study PRJEB19060) | metagenome
CTTCTGCTACGCAAGCGACTTCGGGGGAAGCCTTCAGTTTTTCTACTAGCTACTTGGAAGGAGATGCCACACCAGGTAGTGCGATTACAGTTGGTACAGTTCCAAATTTTTCAGATTTAACATCTACAAGTGCTGGATCTGTAGGTACAGCAGCAGTAGCACTAGATAATCACAATATTACAATGACACCAGGGACAGGAACAGGTATCGTAATGACAGGTCAGTTTGTCGTTGATCTTACTATCGAATGAGGAGGCTACTTCTTCTTGGCTTTGTTATATCTTCTCCTTGTTACGCTGTGCCAGTTATACCTAATTTTACGCAGGGAAGTTCCACCAGTCGAACAGAAACTTCCACAATTATTACAGAATCTATACGAACAACAGAGTATAATTCTGGGTTCTTGTATTCAGTTACAGGGTCGGGAATACAGCATGACGGATCTTCTATATCTCCAGCAGCTACCACAGTTAATGAAACTATAAACGGAACAACTCATACATGGCAGGGATTAGACCTAAATCAAAGACCAAATTGGACTCAGACAAATCAGGGAGATGCTTTTCAATTTACAGAAGTTTATCAAGCACCTGGATTGGAATCCGTAACCGATATAACTCGCACCATAGAAAGCACAAGCGTCACAGATACCACAACTATATTCTCGCAATAAGTCTTATAAGCAATCCAGTTTTTGCTAATGTGTCAAACACAAGTGCTCCCGTAGCACAAAGTTCATCCTCGGTATCAAACTTCGCCACTCAAGTACTTGGTGGTCCGATGGTAGAAAATCAGTACGGAAACGGAATAGTTTGCTCTGGACCACAGATGGGATTTAGCCCGTTTGTCACTACAACATTTAATCAAAGACGGCCTCAAGATTATATTTACCATACCCCCGTGTACGATTCAACAGACGATGATAACAATGGTGTACCCGATAACCCTGGAAACATACTTTATTATCAAGAAAACTATAGTGGTAACAAAGATTCTCTAGGACTTAACTTCGGATTTGCATTTACATTTAATATTCCTTTAGATAAAAGATTTCAAGATTCTTGTTTAGATGCTGCAAATACACAGATAAAACTACAAAAACAAGAACTTAATGCAAAGATGCTCAATTATGAACTTGCCAGGTTAAAAAATTGCGGAGATTTAATGTTAAGGGGAATTTATTTCGACCCTAAAAGTGAGTACGCAAAATTATGTGAAGGAGTGCGTATCGCTCCAAAACCTAATCAAGTTATACCGCACACTCACAAGTTAGAAATAAAAAAATAAGCATTGGCCCTGGGCTCACTACCTACTCGTTGGAGTAGAGGCTGTCAGGTAAGCAATGCTTGTATATTATATTAGCATAAAAAAGGCAGTAGGCAAGCACGGTTAAACTTGCCCACCTAGACGCCCTATCCATTGCCTTGGCGAATAGGGTATTTTTATTTTACATCTTCTTTTTTCTTTTTCGTAAGTTTTTTTATTAAATTTTTTACTAAGGGTTTGACAATATTAAGCAGTAGTGGAGTAGTGGCAGCAACAGTAGCAATAGCAGCAGTGCTAACAAGCTGTGGAGGATTCGGTATGTATTGCTCGATGAATTTAACGTCCTCATACAGAGTTATACATTTACTACCATCTTCGCTTCTTTTATGCCCTATAACACGTTCCAGCTTAAATTCGTTACGATAATCTCCAACTCTTTGATCATTTGAACCAGGGCAAGCAACAAAAAGCGGATCATCTTTTTTCTTTTTTGGTTCGTATTTTGGAGGCTCTACCGTTTGAGGTACAAACTCTTCTGTCTGATTGGGGGTTTCAGCTTGCGTGTACTTAAATTCGTTGGGGTTATACTCCAAAGGTTCAAAACTAGGAATACTAAAGTTACCACATTCTGTATATGTTCCATATTCATCTTTAGGGTCGTCAATAAGGCTAGTTAAATTATTTCGATGAACTCTGACACAACCTGGAATATCTACAACAGGTTTATTTATGTAATTTACTGTTGGATTATTAAACTTCCATATTGGTATTTCATGTATTTGAATCTCGTTTATTTGAAAACGAGGAATTTCACTCATTTTTTTGGTAAAGGTATAGATGAACCTGTTAGATTAGGCATTACATTATCTAAAACTTTAGGCATAGCACCTTGTACGTTTCCAAGTATCTCATTCATAACTTGAGATTTAAAATCCTCTGATGTTACATATTTATATCCAAGATACGCTCCACCGCTCATAGAGGCTACCATTACAAATGAGATGATACTCAAAACATTAGCTATTTTTTGAAACATGGTAAAAGAAGCTATCCTCCGTGCAATAAGTCATAGCCTTATTATATCAATGCTACTCATAATACCAACCATAGCTCCCTTATATTTAATAACAGGACTAATGACAAGACAACTGACAGATAAGGCTAACTAGCTGGTACAAAACTTCCTTGTGTAGGAGTTTTTTCTTCGCTAATTTTTAAAGTTAATCCATTTAATATTGCATTAACTTGATCCGTTCCAAGAACAGCTTTTACATCAGCAATGATGTCTGCTGTTTTTAAATCAGTTCTACTTGTTAAAGATTCTGGTTTAGTCAACGCACAGCTACCATAAGATGATGCAGAATAATCTCCATCAACTCTTGTTACTGTCCAGTGTGCGGTATGACAAAAGCCATCGTCTACATTAAAATCAACGTTAGCTAATGCCCAAGTAACAGTTGACATAATTAAAAGGCAACACCCGCTGCTTGTACTGGTGTGTTAATTAAATCTATTTCTGTTTTTAAACTTGTTTCTATAGCAGTTACAGCATCCGTTCCAAGGGCATCCTTAACCCAAGTTATCATGGTTGCACTGTCTGGTGTTTTTTTAGATTCGTCAAAAGCAATAAACCCAGAAGGTAACGACTCAGGCTTAGTAAAGGTTATTTCACCAGTACGTCTTGCTTTTTCTTCTGTGCCGTCCATTCCTTTTACACGATAGACAACATTTGTAAAGTAACCATCAGCAACATCTCTTTTACATTGACTGCCATTAATTTCCCATGTGTATGTAATAGCCATAATAAAAATCCTTTTATTTATAGTTTAACCTTATTCTACGACTTCGCTTGGAGTTGCAACACCCTCTTCTTCCTGTAATTGGTCAAGCAACTCCATATACTGATAATTTTTCATGTCAAACTCAGCTTTTAATTGAAGTCTTTGATTTTCTAATTTCTTTTGCTCTTCNAATAAAGCATTATGTTTATTTTGAGCATCAAGTGCTTCTTGTTTACGTTTTTCGCATCTGTCAGATAGTTTTGACATAAAATTTTTGTAATTATTTTAAAGTGTAGCTGTTAGAACGTATAACGGCAATACGGTTTATGCTGCTTTTAATTTTGCTATCTCACTTTCTAATGTTTCTATTTTTGAAGCAAGTTCTTTTATTGCTTCTATAAAATGCCCTGTAAATGCAGGGTAATTAACCATTTTTTTAGGCTCTACTGTACTTCCTTGCGGTTCTTCTGAAGTAGTTACTAAGTCAGGTAAAACTGTTTCAACCTCTTGTGCAATTACACCAAAACTTTTTTTATCATCTTCTTTCCAAGTAAATGATCTGCCAATTAGTTTTTTAATAGTATCAACTGGGTTTTCAATAGTAACCACATCTTTTTTAAAAGTTAAATCAGATGCAGTGTAAGTACCATTGTTAGCTATGACTGCAGCAGTAACTCCATTATTTTTTCTGAAAAACCAACTGCTACCAGCAGTTTGGAAGTACATATGGTTTCCATGAGTTTGGATTTTGCCGTTTGTAGTTTCTCCTGTCCAAGTACTATTGTTAAATCTAACATCACCAAAAAGAGTAATTCCATTTGCTGTTGTAGCTAATTTTCTTCCGTTGTCATAATATAAATCAACCTGTGCATCTTGTATAAAGCTTGCAGATATTTCAGCACCATGTCTAATATCAAAATTATCACCACCATTTTGTGCATAATCATTTATTATCGTCCATTGATTAGTGTTTCGATTAAAGAAATCAATTCTTGCTGCTCTATTTGTTGAACCGTTTGAAGTTATTAAATTTAATCTTGCTTGACCACCTCCTGATGCTTCAACGTCAACTTGTGCAGTTTGACCTGATGCAGTTTTCTTTATTTCTATACCAGTGGCAGTTGTTCGTAAAGATTCTATATTATCGTGATTTAATTGCACCCTCCCATTTTGTAATGCCAAAATATAAGTTTCTGCTAAATCATAAGTACCTAGCCTTAAGTCGTTACTTTGAATCTGTAATTGACCAGTTGCATTTCTTATGATGCTATTTGTTGCATTATGCCAAAGCCTTAAGTCATCTCCAGCACCAAGAGCTAATACATTATTATCAGAAGGTAGTCTTAGTCCCGAACTCCAAGTCTCAGCCTTTTTACTATTATCGTAATATAAAGCTACTCCAGTGGTAAGAATTATATTGGACCTAGCAGTAGAACCTACATTTGTTCTAAACCTTACACCACCTACTTGTGCATCAAAAAACGTCAGTGAGTTTGCACCATCATGGTACATCCTAAAATCATTACCAGTACCAAGCATTAGTTGTCCATCTTCCGTACCTGTATGATCTCGCACTCTTATATGACCATTTGCGATAGTAGTACCGTTTATTGTTTGACTACCAGATATTGTCAAACCTGCACTTGTTGTCTGAAGCTTTACACTGTTGTCGAAATATAAAGATACTGCTCCAGTTGAAGGAGTTGAGCAGCAGTAATCATTTCTTCAGTGCCAAGACAAATTCTTGAAGCAGTTGTAGTATCTCCAAACAGTTCAAGTCTCATGTTAGAAGTATTAGCACCACCTACTTGAATACCAAAATCTGCTCCAGTTTCAGTAACTTGTATAAAACCCCTATCGCTATTAGATGAATGTCCTAATTTTGTTCCAGTAGTATCTGTAGCATTTTTAAGTGTAAGTGTAGTTGTGTTAGTTCCAGCACCATTTAAAATACCGCTTCCTTCTACTTGTATTCCACTTGAGGTGGTGCTTAACTTTTTACTTCCATCACAATATAATTCTACTGATGAATCATCTTTAAATTGAGCCATAATTTCAGTAGTACCATGCGAAATAATAAAATCTTTTGGACAATTTAAAATAACGTCATTAACTGCTGAACCATTTACAAAGTTATTGGCAGAAGAAGCCATACCAAACAAGGCTCTTGTAGTTGAGCCATCATTTGTATCAGTATTAAGCCTTAGTTGTGGTACTGTACCTACTGCAACAACAGAACCTTGTACAGTGACTCCGCTTGTTTGTGTATCTAGCTTCTTACTGCCATCGTAATAGAGTTCTACTGCTCCATTTTCAAAACCTTTAATTATACCTTCTTGATCGTTATAACTATTAAAGACATAACCATTTGCTCTTCCTCTAAACTGACCAGCTTCTATAACTTGCAAATTACCAGTTGAGTTTTCAATTATGGTATTTGTGCCATTGTGATAAATTTCTAGGTCATTACTTTGTCCAATTCTTATTTTCTGACCATCAGATGAGGTAAGGGCTAAATCACCAGTAGCAGCTACTTTTCCTGTTACTAAAATTCCATCAGTTAGTGTCTCAAGCTTTTTACTACCATTGTAAAATAACTCTACTGCTGCATCTGGAGTGCCTTTTAATATAGCTTCAGAGCCGTCACTATTTTGAAAAGAAAATAATGAATTTGTCCTAAATCTTGTTATAGCAGAAGCCTGTACAATATTTTGACCAGTACTAGAATCGTGACTAATTTGTAAGTCTGACCCTGCACCAGCTACAAACTTGCCGTTATCAGGTATCTTTACCAAACCTGCACTGTCTATTGTTAATCTTGTCGTGGGAGACGCAGCACCATCAGCAGTTGTACTAAATTCCAAACGACCCGGCATATCATCAGCACCGGGAGTTCCATCTACAAATCCTTGTATTCTTGCAGCATCTACAAATTGTGAACCATCTGCACCTTGAAAAGCTATAATTCCAGTTTCATCACCAGATTGTACAACTGTGTTATCACCTACAGTATCGCTTCTATGTTTTGCCATAACAATATATGGACCAGAAGCATTTGCTTTTCCGTAAATTAATCCTAATGCTGCTCTACCATTATCATTATTTGTTGATTCAATTTGAAGTCTTGGTGTATGGGTGCTTGCTAAATTAAAGAAATTTGTTCTTGCTGTAGACGTTCCAACAAGTAATTTACCTCCATTATCTATTCTTGCTTTTTCTACGTTTGAAGATGGAGCAAATACAATTTTGCCAGAAAATCTATTATTTCTAACCCTAAATTCATTTGAACTATTATCTAATAATAATGAAGCTGATTCAACGCTACCAGCATCCGCAAAGAATAATGGTTTGTTAGTCGCACTTTGACTACCTAAAGTTAGACTCGTTAAAGCTGTTGCTTTAGGAACAAAATTAACACCACCTGCTGTAGAGGCTGATATTACATCACTTCCATCTACTGCTATACGAATATTATTAGCTCCTGATGCCTGATATATTCCAGTATTACTAGCTCCAAAATTTATAGCAGGTGCAGAGGTAGACCCAGCAGTAAGCTGTAAAACACCTGTCATTGTACTGCCAGCTTTTGCTACATAGTTAGTATTTGATGTGGTGCGTTCTGCTACTGTTACTGCATTTAAACCAGCAGGGGTTACAACTCTATTTGTTGCAGAGCCAGCTGTCGTTTCAGCACTGGTTGCCAATTCAGCAATACCTGAAACCGTAGTTGTAGCAGTAGGTGTAGTAACAGACCCCGGTCCAAATATTTTTACGATGGTGTTATTACTGGCTCGCATAAAGCCACCGATACTATTTATATTTGCATTCAGTGCCAGTTCACCAACTACAGGTAAATCAGATGTACTTGGAGTACTATCTTGTACAACACTATTCTTTAACTTAATTTGAATTGTCATAGTTTACCTTGACTTAAATAAAGGATACATTAATTTAGTAAGTTCCTCCACTTATTACTGAAACATTTTGAAAAGAACCACCTGCTTGCATAACTAATATTTGACCTGTTTGAGGGCTGCTAATCGTAACATCAGATAAATCATTTAAACTAGATACGCTACCGGGTCCAGATAAGGTATCAATCCTATCCCAATCATTTAAACCCATACATAAACACCAATCACCTGCATCAAAACTTGTTGCTGGGACAACTGCTGTACCATTACCGGGAGTAACGCAAACAAAGTAAGCACCAGTTAAAGATGCCGTACCTGCTGGTATTGCATTACCTACACTAAAACCTGCTGACGTACCAAAACTTGTTAAAGTAACTATTAATCCGTTTGTTGCGTTAAAGGTTCCACAAAATCTAAGGTTTTCTTCTGATAATCTTCCAAAACCAACTGAGAAAAAACTGTTACCGTTAAAAATTCTTAACTGTCCTGTAGATTCTTGCAACCAAAAAACACCAGTTGGCAGATCAGTTATGTCAGGTGATGCTTCTTGTATAAAACCAGTAGATAAGTTTGCTAACTTATCCATTGTTATAGAATCATTAGCTAAGAAATTTGTGCCAAAAGTACCAGTTGTTATTTTTGTAGTCGCTAAATTTGGTATGTCACTTTCAACAAGTGTAGTTCCAGCAGTAACAATACCTTTTGTAGATACAGTAACTTTTGTATAAGAACCTGCTGCAACTCCACTATTGGCAATAGATAAAACACCTGCACCTGACACTGTTAAAGGTGTAGAAGTGGTAGGAATAGAAATAGCACCTACAGCAGAAGTTGTAGCAACTGGTAAGTCTGATGCGACTAAAGGAACAGTTCCTGTAATTAGTCCTTTATTACTAAATGTAATTCCTGATCTTGTAGTACCAGTAATAGTATTATTAATTGAAATTGCACCTAAATTATTAACAGTTAAACCACCTGCTGTTGGTACGCTTACACCACCAACTGCTGATGCTGTGGCTTCTGGTATATCACTTGCGACTAATGCTGCTGTAGCTGTTATTAATCCCTCTGTGTTATATGTAATACCGTTTCTTGAAGAAGCTCCGCCACTTACTGCATTATTAATTCCTAAATTACCTGATGCTACATTTAATGACCTATCAATATTAGATGTATTTAATTTAGCTGCTGTTATAGTTCCATCTGTTATTTTTGTACCTGCAATTCCTGATGCTATCTTTGCGTCAGTAACAGCAGTAGCTGCAATAGCAGCCGTATCAACAGCATTATCTGCTAATTCACTAGAACCAACTGCGTTAGCAGCAATTTGTGTGGCAGTGATAGTATCATCTGCAATTTTGGCAGCAGTAACCGCATTATTAGCTAACTTTCCTGTAGTAATATTTAAATCTGTAATTTTTGCAGTCGTAACAGCATTAGTTGTTAAAGCTGCGGTATCTACTGAATTATCAGCAAGTTCAGACGCACCAATAGCATTGGCAGCTATGTTACCAGCAGTGATAGTATCAGAAGCAATTTTTGCACCAGTTACAGCATCATCAGCAAGTCGTGCAGTACTTACAGCACTATCAGCAATTTTTGGTGAAGTAACAGCATCATCAGCAATTTGAGTTGCAGTAATGCTTGCACTTGTAATTTTTGCTCCGGGTATATCACCATTACTAAAATTTGTTTTAACAAAAGTAATAGCACCATCTCGAATTTTTCCAGATGTTATTGCTAAATTTGCTATTTTTTCTGTTGCAACGCTGAAATTTGTTATTGCTGCTGTATCTACAGCATTATCTGCAAGCTCACTAGAAGTTATGGCATTTGCTGCTATCTGAGTTGCTGTGATCGTATTATTTGCTAGTTTCGCACCAGTTATAGTTGCATTTGTAATTTTTGCGTTAGTAACCGCATTATCAGCTAAAGTTGCAGTAACAATTTGTCCTACAGACAGAGGATAGCTAAGTGCTGTAGCTGGTATAGAAGCATTATCTACTAATCCAAAAGCACCCTGTACAAAGTTTTTTGCAGTTATCTTTTTCGTTTCTGTTGCACTGACATCTGCAACCGCAATCGGATCTGTTGCTTGTAGTTGGGCTGAACCTAATTCTGGTAATTGTGTAATCTGTAGATCAGCCATGTCAAGTCACTTTTAAGTACATCATAAATCTTATTTTAAGGATCTTCAAGTAAAATACCATCTCCATCCTCTTGCAATATCTTATCACTGTTTTCTAATAACAAGAATGATGGTGGAACTCCATTATGCAGTCTTATCTCACCATTGGTTACAAATTCTATTCGTGCTTCTATTAAACCACTTGCAGGTACNTTAACAGCAACATTAGTTACCACACACATTGATTGATACCAAACACTATTTGAACTTTGAGTTGGGTCGTAATATACATAGAATCTACCTTCGAAGTCTGCCCCTTGCTGCATTCGTACCAGTAACTGACTTAAATAAACAGGAAACTCAGGGCTACTAAAATTAGAAGTATCATTTTGAAAATTCCTATGTTGCCATATTGTTTGTATTGTTCCCTGTCCTGATATAAGACCGTTTTCATATTGCTTTCTAAACTCTTCACCTAAATTTGTAACGTCAACAGTATCTCTTTCTGTTGTAATTTCAAATTCAGTAATTTTTGCAAGTGGTCTGAATCTAGTATTTCGAGTGCGTATTAATATATTTTTTGTAGAAGATGGTGCTGTTAATGTAAGTGCATCTGTAGTTTCACCAGATAAAGCAGAAGCAAAGGTGTCATATAACTTAATGCCACCCATATCATCAATATGGATAAATTTACGAAGATCAGGAAAATTATGCCCAGACAATAACTCTAAATTACTTCCATCAACAGTTTCTATTTCAATCTGATCTCCTGTAATTAATGAACCATTTATATTTTCAACAGAAAATCTTTTTTTAATTGTATTTACATCAGCAGGGTTTAAAGATGTTCCTATCTGAGAATTTAAGGCATCACGTTTTAACTCAATAAAACCTGTCGAACCAAAATAAATAGACATTTATAAAGCAAGCCCAGTAAGTGCTCCATTCACTTCAAAACTGATTTCTGCTGCTGTTACCTCTCCTACTGCATTTGTAATATTAAAATTTGTTGGTATTGCAAAAAACTCTAAAAATCTACCAGCAGAAGACCCATCTTTTATACGCAATTTAAATTTCATGGCTACACTTTCATCAGCAGTGCCGTCACCGCCAGCACTTCCACCAGTTTTAATAAGATTAGCTATTAAAGTACTAAGCTGACCAGAACCGCCACCAGCAGTTTCTTGATAGTAATAAACACTTGCACTACCTGTATAACTTCTTGTGCCATGAACAATCGTTCTATCAGTATCTTCTAAAGAAACAGTTTCTAAAACAGCTTGGTTCATAGTAAAAGACCATGACCTGACTTTTGCCACTTGAATATCATTTATAAATAATTGTCCTTCTTTACCAGAATAAAAGCCAGCCATCGTTTTAGTTTAATTTTAAATACATTCTAATCCCCATCGAGGCAAGCGACAAATTTACATTGAACATTTGATCTGCCGGGTCTAACACTTGTAACAGTAGGAGGGCCATCAAACCTATATCTTAACAAAGTATCTCCAGAAGTACTTTTTTCTCCCATTTTGTCTAGTAAAGTACTATCTAAGGTGGGAGGTACAGCTATACCTGCTAAAGCACTTGTACTTGGAAAATTTATATAATCATAATCAGAATTTACTTCGTCATACAAATTTAAAATCTCATTAGCTTGGGAATCTGTAATATTTGTAAATCCTAAAGTTAATTTTGCATCTGTTTTTTTATTACCATATCTAATAACACTCTTTGCACCATTTTGGGCAATAAATTCAGTTTGTGGAAATGTTCCGGGAGTATATGATCTAGATGCAGGTTTTATATTTGGAAAAGGTCTTACTGTTGTCATTACTCTCTAATTGTATGGAAAGATGGTTCGTCATCATCATTATAATGTTCTAATATTGCCAAAGTTTTATTTGCTGTCAAAGGTGTATGACTTCCTGATATTTCAATCAAACCATCTTCTGCATACGTCATGGATTCAACCTTATAAACCCTATCAGTTGTACTTGTATCAGGTACAGTAAATACACACCCTCTAAATTCAGCAGCAGCTAAATTATTGTTAATTCTTATTGCAGTTGGTTCTGATACATCTGAATTGCCGGGTTGCCAAAAAATAATTTGTGTTCCATTTGTTATTTCTTTTTGACTTTGTATCACGCCATCTTCTGTAATAATACCGTTTGCAAATCTACTGGTATGTGTAGCTTCTGAATGTAATCTTATATAATCCCCCGGTGCTAAGTGCATTGCAGATTGTGGTGTTGTTTGAAATGAAACACCATGGTCTATAAGTTCTCTTGTTTTTAAAGCATATTTTAAAAATGTACTAGCGTGTTCATATGAAGTACAAAATAACGACATATCAAAACCTTCTCTAGGGTCTTCATCTTTAGCATCTCTAACTCTTAAACCTAACGTTTTTGGTTCAGCAAAACCATTTAATTTTTCTTTTCTGTAAGTTGCAAAACCTTGAAAATTTTGACGTTCTTCTGGACTTAAAAAACTAGCTTTTAAATTTTTTATATTACCATCAGTAAATAATGCTTTTATTTGAATCCTTTGGTTAGGGTCTATTTCAAAACTATTTGGATTAAATGGCACAGAAGGATATAATGCAAATCTGCCACCTAAAATTGTAAAATCTAATAAACAATAAGCAGCATTTTGAAAAATAAATTCTCTTAAATTTTTTTCATCAGTTATTACTCCATCCCAAAATAATCTGTTAGCTCTACAAAATTTAGCAGCTATAGTCATTCGTTCCTCATCAACCGAATTAACACCAATTAAATCACCAGCACCTATTTGTGGGTCAGTTAATAAAGCAAAAGTAATTTCTGGAAATAAATTTGTAGGTCCAGTACCACCATCAATAAGCCTTCTGACAGATATGCCTTCTTTGAAATATGCAGAAAATTGTGTAAAACTTGCAAATTCTTTTGAACTATTTAATCTAAGACCAGCCATTGCTAAATTTGAATATGGCATAGGTGTATTTATAATCATTTCATTTACATAAGTAATTTCATGCTCTGGATTTTCCATATTGCTTGGCACTTCAGCTTCATAAGAAATAAAATCAGCAACAGCATCAAAAGGTCTTAAATTTCTTGCGTTTGTACTAGCAGAACCATCTTCACCTCCAGTATGACCGGGCCAAGGTTCTATTATATTTGCGGATGTTTCATCACCATTATTGTTTATAACTTCAACTGGTGAACCCTTAAATAATCCTAAAATGGGTACTACATTAGAAAGACCACTAAATGTTTTTCCTCCTCCACTTACACTAGGAATATTTAACCTAGTTCCTTTTCTATAAGGCCCACCACCATCTGTTATAGTCCATGATGCTACATTATTGTCATATAGTTTTATTTGAACTTTAGCTTTCCTATGAGTAAAATTAGGAATATTTGTTTCTCCTCCTGTTAATTCAACATCATCAAATGTAGCGACAGGTTCTGCCGGTCCAGATTCTAAAGTATATCTTTCAATTTGACGAATACTATATCTCCAACCTCTTACTTGTATAGTGCCGCCTCTAAATTGTGTTGTTTCATCATATTGCAAAACAGAAGGAAAACCTTCTGACTCTCCAATTAATTCACCTTTCCAATAATAACGATATTTTCCATGGAAGCCAGAATAATAAACATAGCTTCTATTATCATCACCATCTGATCTTCTAATATATACGGTTTCTCTTAACACATACCTAAAACCACCTCGTAAAGGTACTACACCTAACGAGGTTTGAGACAACCCACTAACAGTATGTTTTGTATCAATTATTCTACCTAAGAAAAATTCTGTATTACAAGCACTTGGTTGGTTTAAATTAATATTTAAACCTGTATATCTAAATTCATAAATTAAACCNGTAGCTTCTGATGCAAACGTGTCAGCTTGTAATTCACAATTATCTTTTAACAAACGAATTATAGAATTATCATTTCCTAGAAAAAACCTTACTATGTCATTGCCGTTATAAGGTAAAAATCTAAATTCATATTGACCTATAGGGTGATTAATTCTTATAAAATTATATTGAGGTTGTGGAGTGCGACCTTTAACAGCAAAAGGTTTACCATTATCAATAGTTTCAAAATTATCATCAGTGCCAGCCTTTCTTACTTGTAATCTAAAAAAACTATATCTAGTACAATATTTACTCATTGGACCTAGACTTATATTGCCATTATCATCTTGATAAGAAAATAATGTGCCTGTTGGGGTTGTATAACTAAAACCACCCGGATGGCTATTTACATTTGGAAAACCAGTAATTTGTCTATATACAGTAGATTTCAAACCTATTTCAGTAGTGTCACAATTTCTATTATTAGATACTGTTGCGATTGTTGATCTTTGCAATATATTTAATTCATGAGGAGCATGAGCAGACCTTAGACCAGCAGTGCCTGACCTTATATCAATCGAATGGTCCCCAGCACCTAAATCAGTTATTTCAAAAATAAAATCTTTAAAATTACCTCTTTCCCATATACCTTGTTGAGGTATTTCAACACAAACACCAAAACAATTACCAATCATATAAGACTCGCCTAATGTAATATTGTCATCAATACGTTCTCTATCTGTGTCCACACTATTTCTTACATCTTCTTTACCCCAAGGGTCAAAACTACCTAAATCTGACTCAGGGTCCATATCTCCTATAGTGTATTGAACCCTATCCCCTATTTGTAGTTGTACTCTTCTTACATTTTCTGATGGTTCCACACCATTTACTCTCATAAAACCTGCATACCTTGGAAAATAAGTAGCAATTTTCCGTCTTTTTACATCTATATCATCTTTTAAAAAATCACCAGCATCATCTGCTTTTAAAACTAATTCGTAAGGTACTTGAAACCTCATTTGATTAGGCATTGGGCAAAACGTACCAAATCTTGTTTGTGTTGAAGGTGAACGCACACCAGAAAAAACTTTATTATCTGGCCCTTCATTAAAATCGCTATCAACAGAAAAAATGTCGTCTACCATTTCAGCACCATTTCTATCTTTTTCTGGTGCTAAAGTCCCTTCATCATATTTGTTAGCTTGTTTTAACCTATTCTCGCCATAAGGTGTATCTTCTTCATCATCTTGGGATACATCTCTATCTTCTGAACCTGTTTCAGGTGCTACACCACCATTGTAATAAACAGCAATCTTGGCTTTTGTATAATTTTTTAATAATAAATCCCCGATAGCATAACCAGAAAAATCAGGAGGAGTTGTTATTTGACCATTACTTAATACAAAACAACTTTTTAATTGTTGATAAGTCCCTTTACTTAACAACTGTGACCATACAAGTTTAGCATTTACTCTCGTACCACCTGTAAATAATTTAATATTATTATTAAGCACAATTTCTTCTCTTTTTGTAAAAACCAAAGGTATTATCTCACCTAAATCTGCAAGTTCTTGTACTGCATTAAAACCAGTTTGCGGTGCAAATCTTTTTGCAGATGCAGCACCTTCTGTTGTTAAACTAGGNGGAGTTTTTGGTGCTCTTGGTTTTGGTGTTAAAGCAGCAGAAACATAACTTAAAGCAACACCTATTGCAACAACACCATAAAAACCTATACTTACACCAAATACAGACAAAGGTGCTATTGCCACAGGTGGCATATTTACAATATTAGGAATTAAATCATATGCTTTTGATCTTTTACCATTTACAGATTCTATTAAATAAACAAACTGCCAGTATTCTTCTTCAGTAATACCTAATGCGTCACAAAGTTGTGTTTCATGGGGTAATAACGATCTACCACCTCCAAATATTCTAGGGGACTCCATTTTACCCCCCACTCTCCGCAACTTAGCCATCCTTCTTCCCAATAAACAGCAAGGCCAAATCCCTCATTTGATTTACATAATCCAACTGTACCTATCTTACTGTGTTCTGTCTTGTTTCCCCACTTTTCAAGTTCTTCTTTGAATATTTGATATTCACCTTTACGAAATTTTCTGTACCAATCCCTTGTAGGCTCTGGTGTTTTTATTCCATAATTAGCCAAAACTGTTTTTGCTAAATGTAAACAATCAACAGCACCATTTTTTTCTGGGTCTGCACCTAATCTATATGGCATACCAACTAACTTTGCAGGTTTCATCGGTTTTGTATATCACCAGTAACAGGCAACGACCCAACCAGTCCTGTTGTTAATCTTCTATTTGGTGCAGTAGTACCAACAGCATCAATAGAACTTGATAATATTATTTCTATAGTTTCGAAATCATAAGACATAGAAGCTGCTAACCAGTTATCTCTTGTAAGAAAATAATTTCCATATATTACTTTTGGCTGTAAATTAGCTGGGTTTACTACGGATACAAATATTTCTACATAGTATTTATTTAATACAGCTTCCTGTGCATAATTCATTGCAAGATCATTATTAGCAAATAACAAACCTGCTTCTAAATTATCACCTGATCTATTTTTTGCAGCACCTTGATATATAAATGGTAAATAATAATAAGGTTCATTATCAACAGGAAAAATAATTTTATTTGTTTCTGCTTTTACATATTTATCTCTTTGTGTAGTCGTATCTCTAACGCTTAATGAGGCATAATCTTCTCGTTTTGCATTTTGGTATCTTTGTTTTACATCACCATTAGAATCATAAACATTCATAAAAGTGACAATAGTTGTGATGCTCATATGCCTATTTTAGATCGTTGACTACGACTATTCTTTAAAGTACTCATCATTTTTGATTGACCCATTGAGGCTCCTTGTTGTGCAGCAGTGCTAATAATTCTAGGTACAGCATCTTTTGGAACGTAATCATCTCCATTGAAATTAAGAACAGGTCCAGTATATTCAACAACTGTGTTACCAGAAGCACCTGCAACTGTACCAGCTTCGTGACTACCACCTGGAATTACCGCACCACCTCTAGCACCCGCTGAATATCTTGCCATTGCACCATCCATTTTAGATGCAGGAATTATATATTCTGGTTCGCCACCTTCTCCAACCATTCCAAGTGTAGGAGAATTTACAACACCACCATATTGAAAAGCTTTAAAACCACCTGCTCTACTATATGATCCTTGTTCACTAAATAAACCGCCAAACATTGAACTAAAAGCTCTGTTTAAGAAAAGTGATGCTAACTGCCTTGCAACACCTGCTAATGATTGACTAAGAGTTTTTGTGCCATCAATTAAACCCATTACTGCATCTGTCATGCTTGTGGATAATATATTTTTAATTTGGTCTTGTATTTCTTTTTGATCTTTTAATTTATCGTTTAATTCAACTGCATTTTTAATACGTTCTGCTTCTTTGTCAGTAATATCTTTAACTTCAATACCTTGTGCTTTAGCAAATTTTAATTTCTCTTGTTCTATTCTCGCTCCTTGATCACCTAAACTTAACTGATCTTGTAAAAAAGTATTTTGATCTGTTATTCCTTTTAAAGAACCAGTTAATGTTTCTTTTCTTGTATTTTCAGTATCGGATAATTCTTGTGCAGCTTCATTTGCTTTTTGAAGCCCAACAATTTGATTTTGTATATTTTTAAATTCATCACTTTGTCTAACTCTTCCTAAAGAAGCTCCAGTTTTTCCTCTAGTTAAAGCATCTCTTTGCTCTAATAATCTAGTCATTGCAGGATCTTCACTTAATTCTGCTCTTTTTAAAATATTTGTTCTTGATAATGGATCAGTCATACCTTTTATTATTGGATTGTTTGCAAGATCATTTAAAACTTTTGCAAATCCAGCAGATAATCTTGTAAAAAACTCTGCCAAACCATTTGTAAGATTTCTCATGTTTTGACCGAACTCTTGTAATTCTCTTACTCCTTCTTCACCTATTATTCCTCTCATTCTTTTCATTGATTCATTGAAAGCAGCTTGCTTACCTTGAGTCTGTTCTAAAACTTTTAAATATTTTTCTGCTGGAGTGCCAGCCATACCCATTGATTGCGTAAGCCTTTGTAAATCCATGGTTAATGGATTCATTGCTTGTCCTAATTTCGCAACACTATCAGTAGCTTTTTGTATTGATGAAACAGCAGCAGTAGCAGCAATAGAACCAGCAAAACCTCCACCAGGTCTAGCTAATTCTCCAAGGCCACCACCAATACCACCAGCAAGTGCTTGTATTGGACCTCCACCAAATAACAGAGGAAAACCACCACCTATCAATGCACTTTGTGTAATTCTACCTCTTCTACCACCTCTACCAAAACCTCCACGATTTCTACGATTTTCTAACTTATTTTCCTGTTTTAATAATTCAATTCTTTCTTTTAATTCTTTATTTTCTAGTTGTAATGCTTTGATTTCTGGAGATTGACCTACATTGACACTGCCTTGAATTTTTTTTATACGCTTTTCTAATTTTGTTAACTCACCTAAATTCGTTACTTTTATATTTATGGTGGCATCTACCTTTGACACAGCCTAAATTTCATACTTTAAACTTCATTATAAAAGATAAAATTACATACGTCTCTTAGATTTATTAATTTCTTTTTCTTGATCTTCATTAAGTATTTGAAAATATGCACTCCAACCAATAACTTCTTCTAAAGTCATTTGCCTTACTTGAGTAAGACTCATACCTAACTCTTTAGCAATACCAAACTGCAACAACATTAAGATTGTCTTTTCGCAGTTCAGCACTTAGTCTTTTGGGTCAATAGGCTCTTCTTTTTCAGTAATCACTGCTGTAATTAACAATTGAAGGTCTGAATCTCTTACTTCATTTTTCAAAACATCTATTTCACCAATTTGAAATAAAGATTGACCATTTTCATCTTTTGCTTTGGTCATCAACAAACGTAAAGCAAATTCATTAACATCATCAGATTTTGCCATTTTTTGTGCTCTTTCCTTTTCAGCCAAGGTCAAAGGTGTTACCCACATTTCAAATACCGTTCCATCAGATAATGTAACTTCTTTTTTTGTAGCTTCTAAATTAGCAGCTTTACGCAAACGATCTATTGCTCGCATAGTTTTATTAGATGCCATAAATTAATTATACTCTTCTTTAATATACTAGCAGTTTTTAAAAAACTCAACTAATTATGTAGTAGCGAAATCAAAGGTAGGCTGTACAGCAGGTCTAAATTCTACACTTACAGTTTGTGCATCATCAGGATTAACAGTTAATGAAGCAGCAGTTAAAGTTGCTTCAAATTCAATAAATCTACTTAATGTGTCACTAACACTTCCACCAGTAAATACTTGATCCATATAAAGCTTCATGGCTGCACCTACTTGCTGTCTTTGCAATACATCTTGAACCATGCGATTTACCATTGCTGTATCTTCGTTTGTAAAGTAAGCAGTAGCAGTACCTGTACCATCACCAAAACCAGCAATATATTTTCTAAATGGAGTGAATTGTGTTGGCGTACCACCGATAGTTGTTACATCAATTTCTTCTCTAGATATTTCAAATGTCCATTCTCTAACCTGTGAAACACTAGCAAAAGCTCCATAAGCAACCTGAAACTCATTTGGAGATGCTGCTGTTCCCACATCAGTAATATTTATTGCTGAACCACCAGAAGTTGCTGACACCTGTAATGCTCCTGTTGTGGCTGTATATGCAATTACATAAAACGTATCAGAAGTATTTAACCCTGCTGGTAATGTGCCCGTTCCAGTGCCTCCAGTTTGAGAGTTAATAACACTAAACTTAACAGGATCACCTACTTTGAAATTTAAGTAAGTTTGAACAGTAATAGTTTCAGTGCCAATATTTACTCCACTTGTACCAAAAGTACCTTTAGTACCAGCGGGTTTGTAATATAAAGCTCCAGATGTTCCAGATAAAGCGGTGACAGCCATTATTCTTAAAAAGAATTGTATACTCTATACATTAGCGTGTTTTTTGCAATTTGTTTAGCTTATAACTGTAGCAAAGTAAGAAGTATCTATTCTCCCTTCAAATAAAGGAGGATCTTCTGTTGTCGAGAATGTAGGACCTTCTAAATTACCTGTCCTAAAAAATACTCCAGAATTTGTTTTTGCAGTATCATTTAATGTTTCTATAGCATTAACAGCAGTGGTAATTAAAGTTTGATTTCTTGCAGGTCCTTTTCCTTTTTCTGAATATACACGAATAATAATTGCACCTTGTGCATTATCAACACTAGAAGTCAAAGTAGTCTCATTTGTAATTCCGAAAGTAACATTTACTCGTACATATTCTGTAACACTACTTAACGGAGCAGCAGTAATATTATCAAAAAATACTGGAACAGTAGGTGATAAATTTGTAAAAGCAGTTAATAAAGGATTTTCAATTGCTGCACGAATAGATTGATAATTCATTTAACTTTAAACCCCATATCTAAACCTTTTTTTAAACCTGATTTTAATTTACCGCCTTTTACATAAGTCGTATACCAATCTAATTCTGCTGTGCTTCTAGCATTACCACGACTACNTGTAANNTCTCCTCTAAAAGTTTCTCTAGTANTNTCTCTNTTACCAGTATCAACAGGGCTTTTTATNGGATTTAATCTATATCTAGGAAAAAATCTACCAGGTTTTAAATCTAAAGCAAATTCTGCATAGTCAGATATATTTACAATTTCAAATTTTTTTACTCTTGCAACTTCTGANGTTTTTAAAGATAATTGNGGNATATCTGTAATTTTATANGGATAAGTACCACCAGCAGTACCACTAGCACCTTTNCCTTTNGGAATAGCTACCCAATTATCTTGNAAATTACCATTCCATACAGGCCCTGCTTCNGCNAAATCATTAATAACTTCTAATGCTGCATATCTAGCACCTTCATTAATTATTTTTTTTATATCATCTGTAAATCTTCTTGCTTCATTTTTAAACTGACCAAATCTTCTGCCAGATTTAAAAAACATTGCCATTACTGTACCCTCACTACTAAAGAATGATATACAGGTTGATCACCTCTATATGTTCTGACCGATATTATTTTACCTTCTACAGTAGAACCTGCTTGAGTATATTGAATACGATCTGCTTGTGTAGGATAATAATCTCCTAATTCTTCCGCACCTATTAACACTCTTAAATCAGTTCCTTGATAAACTCCTTCATTTTCATTTGAATTTATCTGAGAGATAATACCTTTTACAGAAACACTTGTATCAGATCCTGTCACAGCACCAGTTGTAGGATTATATGTACGGGGTGTTGTTGTTTTTACATAAGTTAAAGTCTGACCAAACTGTGATAATACCTGAGTTGGAATACTTTTAAAAATATCATCTATTGCTGCCATATTATCCCCTCATCACTCTTACCTGATAGCTACCACTACCACCAGAACAATATGCTCCAAGAAAACTTTGTAACCAAGGATATACGTCAAAAATATTATTTACAGTTCCTGTACTTTGAGAACTCTTATTATATTTAACTTCTAAATCACCAATCTTTACTTCAGAAGGAACACCTGCTGTACCTGTATTACCAGTAATNGCATCAGTATCATTTGCTAATGCNCTAGCTAATTCATATTGTGCATATTTAATATTTAACGGAATAGTNGAACAANNNAATTCAACTCNATCTACNTGATAATTNNTTCTAGGAAACTTTAAGNGCTTGNNCNTCATCACATCTATCNCCATAAAAAACTAAATTATCTATNTCTCTAGTAGCTGNTATTAATGCTCTNTTCTTTTGATCGTCTGTTTTATTTGTCCAAGTGCTTGAATCAGGCACAGTTTCAAAGTAACTATTAGCTTCTGATAATGTCACATAACTATTAGCAGTTTCACTTTTTATAGTTGCATTTATGGTAGCTGCCACGATTCAAAGAGTAAGTTAGTTTTATTGTAGCGTAAAGAAAAAACCCCACCAAT
>FUFK010069108.1_pt1 | contig 20922 bp, 20 predicted proteins | sample 1021851 | NCBI WGS metagenome assembly FUFK01 (sample SAMEA51879418, study PRJEB19060) | metagenome
ACACCCTGCACTTTAACTCTATCCGGGCCAAAAATTTTAGTTTCGTAGTTTTTATTAGCACTTTCAAGCGCTACTACTTTGCCTTTTTTTCTAATTCTTTTTAACATTGCTTCATGTTCATCTATTAAAGCCACTACAATTTTACCATTATCAGCTGTATCTGTTCTTTTGATAATAACAGTATCACCTTCATGGATACCCGCCTCGATCATTGAGTCTCCCTGAACTTTTAAACCGAAATAATCTCCATTTTTTTCTAAATTGCTTGGCAGAGGAATTCTTGAAACCTCATTCTGAATAGCCTCAACAGGTGTTCCGGCAGCTATCTTACCTAGAACAGGCACCTCAGGCCCATCAGATGAAACTGTTTCATCGTCTAAACCACCTTTTATAACACTTGGGGAAAAGCTATTGTAAATATCGTTTGCTGAAGCGGTTTCAGGTAATTTAATTACTTCTAAAGCTCTCGCTTTATGAGCTAATCTTTTAATAAATCCTCTTTCTTCTAAAGCGCTAATTAGTCTATGTATCCCAGATTTAGACTTTAAATTTAAAGATTCTTTCATTTCCTCGTAAGAAGGGGACACACCAGAACTTCTCAACTTCTTGTTGATAAATAAAAGCAAGTTTTTTTGTTTTTTTGTTAACATAAGAACAAATATCGTACAAAATATGTTCTACAAAAGTTCTCTACAATTCACAATAGTTAAAAAAGTGAGTAAATTAAGGGATTATTTAACTAAAGAACAGAGAAAATAGAATCATTTTTAAGATCTTTTAAAAGTGATTCACCAATTAAAAAAGTTTTAATTGAAGTTTTGTTAGAGAGTTCCAAAAGTTCGTCTTTTGATTTGATTCCACTTTCAGAAATTAAAGGTCCTGTATGACTAACTAATACATCATGAATATCAAAAGTTGTGTTTATATCAGTTTTTAAAGTTTTTAAGTTTCTATTATTTATTCCTATCAAAGCATCTTTAAATTTAAGTGCCTGTTTGGCCTCATCTACAGTGTGAACTTCAACAATAATAGACATATCTAATTTTAAAGCTTCTTCATATAATTCATTTGCAAGTTTATCAGAAACACCAGCAAGAATTATTAGTATAGCGTCAGCCCCATAACTTTTAGCAAGAGGTATTTGAAATTTATCTACAAAAAAATCCTTACAAAGAATTGGTAAATCAATTTTTTTTTTAATTTTTCTTATATGCATTAAATCACCTAAAAAGTAATCTTCTTCAGTTAAAACTGATAAACATGTTGCTCTATTATCTTTGTATATGTTTGCTATTTTAACAGGATCATAATCTTTGATAATTACACCTGCAGATGGACTAGCCTTTTTAATTTCAGCAATAATAGAAAACTTGTTTTCTTTAATATTATTTTCGATCTTTTCTTTAAAATTTATAAATATTCTGTTTGAATTAATTAATTCATTTAATGAGTCAAGAGAAATAGTTTTTTTTAGATTTTCTATTTTTTCACTTTTCTTTTCAATTATTTTCTTAAGAACATTTTCAGCCATTTTGAATTTTTTCTAAATGTTTAATAACTTTATTCGATAAAATATGTTTTCTTGCATCATTATATGCATCAGTAAAATTGTTATGAGTTTCATTCACAATTAAACCTGCCGCAGCGTTTAAGCACACAGCTTTAGAAAAATCATTATCTTCACCTTTAAATATATTAATCATTTTTTCTGCATTAAATTTTGCATCATCACCAATTAGATTTTCAAATTTATCTGCATTAATATTTAATTCTATTGGATCAATTACAATCTCAGAAATTTTATTATCTTTAAGTTGAATAATGTTTGTTTTAGCATAAGGTGAAATCTCATCTAAACCATCTTCACTATTTACAATCCATGCAAATTTAATATNTAAATTATTTAAAGCATTTGCAAATATCTTTAAAAGTTTTTTATCAAAGACCCCAACCACTTGCCTCTTTACTAAAGCGGGGCTGCTTAATGGTCCAATCATATTAAATATAGTTCTTTTCCCGATTTTTTTTCTAGTAGGACCAACAAACCTCATTGCACTATGATAATTGGGTGCAAACATAAAACCAAAATTATTTCTGTTAATTTGCNTTTCTATATCATTTGGTTCTAAATTTATTTTAATATTTAAAGCCTCCAAAACATCACCTGAACCACATTTAGAAGATACAGCTTTATTTCCGTGTTTTGCAACTTTAACACCCATACTTGCAAGCAATAACGCAGATGCTGTAGAAATATTAAGTGTATTCATGCCATCTCCTCCAGTGCCGCATGTATCGACACAATTTTCTACATTTACTCTTTTAGACTTATTTCTAAGAACAAAAACTCCACCCGCTATTTCATCTGAGGCTTCACTTTTAGCTGATAGAAGTGTTAAAAAATCAAATATTTCTTGGTCTTCTGCTTTTCCTTCCATTAAAAATTCAAAAGCTAATTTGCTTTCTTCAAATGATAAATCTTGTTTGTTTTTAATTTTTTCAATGAATTGTTTCATTAATTTTTACTTCTAATAAAGTTTTTTAAAATTTTAATACCTATCTTAGTTTTAATACTTTCAGGGTGGAATTGCACTCCATGAACATTGTATTTTTTGTGTCTTACACCCATTATTAACCCATCTTTAGTCTCAGCAGTAATTTCAAGATCTTTNGATAGTGATTTTTTATCAATAATTAAGCTGTGATAACGAGTTGCTTCAAAAGTCTTAGGAAGATTCTCTAATACACCAGTTTTTTTTGATATTATTTTACTGGTTTTTCCGTGCATCAATTTCTTAGCCTGAATAATTTTAGAACCGAATACCTGTCCTATTATCTGATGACCCAAACAAACTCCAAGTATAGGTATTTTTTTATATAAAGATTTTACAATTTTGAGACAATTACCTGCTTGATTTGGATTGCCTGGCCCTGGCGAAATTACAATTTTACTATATCTTCTTTTTAATACTTCATTTGAGCTAATTTGATCATTTCTAATAACATCAACATTTACTCTTAATGAAGACAAATAATGATAAAGATTAAAAGTAAAACTATCGTAATTATCTATTAATATTATTTTTTTCATTTTAATGCATTGATCAAAGCTTTAGCTTTGTTTACTGTTTCCTCATATTCTTTTAAAGGTTTACTATCTGCAACAATACCCGCTCCAGCTTGAACATAAAATTTATCTTTTTTTGCAACTGCAGTTCTCAAAGCTATACATGTATCAAATTCTCCATTTGCTGAAAAATAACCGATTCCACCTGCATAAACTTTTCTTTTAGTTGACTCTAATTCATCAATTATTTCCATGGCTCTTATCTTTGGAGCTCCTGAGACAGTACCAGCTGGAAAACCAGCTAAAAGTGACTTAAATTTGGAAAATTTCTTATTATATTCTCCAACAACATTTGAAACTATATGCATTACATGAGAATATTTTTCAATTATAAAGCTTTCAGTTACTCTAACAGAGTTTATTTTTGAAACTTTACCAGCATCATTTCTCCCTAAATCTAATAACATTAAATGTTCAGCAAGTTCTTTTTTATCTTTAAGCAGATCTTTTTCATAAAAACGATCCTCACTCAATGTTTTGCCACGCGGTCTAGTTCCTGCAATAGGTCTTACAGTTATTTTGTTATCCCTAAGTCTTACTAAAATTTCTGGACTAGCACCGATTATTTGAAAATCTTTGAAATTAAAAAAAAACATAAAAGGTGAAGGATTAGTTACTCTAAGTTTTTTATAAATCTCAATTGGTTTTTTTGTTAATTTTGCCTCAAATCTTTGGCTTAAGACTACCTGAAATATATCTCCTAATTTTATATATTTTTTAGCCTTTTTTATCATTGATAAAAATTTATTTTTTTTTGTATTAGATTTAACTTTTATACTTTTTGGGATGTAGTCATTCATTATGTCAATTTTCTTAATTGATGATTTGACAAATAAATCAAATAGATCAGATTTTATTTGTTTATATTTATTTTCATAATTTGTTATTTTTTCATCTTTAAAAATATTAGAAATATAAAATATTTCTTTTTTTTGATTATCATGAATAATTAAAGTTCTAGGTCTTAATAATCTTACATCTGGTAACGAAAGATCATTTTTGCAGTTATCAGGAATTTTTTCTATATATCTGATTGAGTCGTAAGAAAAATACCCAGAAATCAGAGAACATATTTTTGGTAAGTTCTTGGGAGTTTTAAACTTGAAATCCTCAATGATCTTTTCTATTAATTTATAAGGTTTATCCCTTAATTTAACTTTTTTATTTTTTTTGATTATATAAGCATTATTGTTATTAAATTCCCAAACTTTGTCAGGATTTTTTCCAAAAATAGTATATCTTCCTTTGATTTTGCCCTTTTCAACTGACTCAAATATGAAGCTGTTTTTTTCCTCTAAAAAATTGTCTATTAAGTTCAAAATCTCATAATCATTCTTTACTTTCTTAGATGTGTAAATAATTTGATTTTCTTTATTTTTATGAAGTAACTTGAACTTTTTAAAGTCCCGATTTATTTTCATTGGAAGAAATTTTTAACTCTCTCTATTGTTTTTTGATTTAAATCTACTTTATATTTTTTATTAAGATACAGATCATAAGCTTCTAACATACTATTTTTAATGTTTGAATTTTGTTTATTTATATAATCATTTAATTGATCATCATTATTAATAGTTAATTCNTCGAATTCTTTTATCTTAGCTATAAATATATTGTTTTCACTATCATTAATTAATGTAAATGAATTTTTTGGCATTGAGTATAAAATTTCGACTGAGTTAATCTCAAACTTTTTGTTATCTTTTATCGAATTTAATTTAACTGTTTTTACATTCTTTTTTGACATTTCTAAAAAATCATTGTTATCAAAATTGTTACTATTAATTTTTTCAAGTAGTTTTCTATTGTAATCAAATTTATTTTTTTGAAAAAGTAAATTTGATATTTCATTTTTTGTTTGTTCATCTTTTATATCGGGACTTCTCACATTTGTATTCTTTATGTTATAAAGAATAAAATTATCACCACTCTCAAATATATCGAAATCATTACTTTTCGACTCTATAATCTTTTTTTCAACTTCATTAATTTCTTCAGAATATCTAAAATTCGTTTTTTTGATTGTAGGAACATCTATGTCGTTTATTATCATTTCAAAGGTTAATCCATTTGCAATGTTTGCTTCTATTTGATCAATTTTGTCAAAGAATGATTGATTAAAATCATCTATTCCAATTAAGTTTTTAGGATTTATTATGGCATAGTCAAAATCAAAATATTCAATTTTTAATTGTTCTTGATTATCATTGATAAAACTTTCTAACTCTTTTTCTGTAAAAGTTTCTTTTTTTTTATAAAAACTCTCCAAGTTAATGTAATCTATTTCAATTTTCTTATTTTCTTCTTGAAATAATTTTTTTACAAGAAATTTCGGCGATACGCTTCCTGAACCAATATAATCAAATAAATTCTTTTGTAATTCACGTTTTTTTAATCTTTGTTCAAATTGAGGAGCAGATTGATTATTTTCTAATAAAAATTTTTCATATTTTATTCTTTGAAATTTTCCATTTTCATCAATAAAGTTTTTATTATTTTTAATTCTATTAAGTAGTGTATTTTGAGAAATGATAAGATTATAGTTTTCAATTTCTAAATTTAATAAAGATGTGGATATCAAATTCGATAATAGTTCTTCAATAATATTATTTTTCAAATTATCTCTAATTGTACTTTGTGGGATCCCAGAATTGTTTAAATGGTCAATAAAATCCTCTGTTGAGATATTCGTTTTATTTATTTTTGCTATTGTATTTGTATTCCCGCTACTAAACATACTTCCCATACCCCAAAAAACAAAAGGGATAATCATGATAAAAACTAAAAGACCCGCATATTTAGTTTTTGCAAAATTTCTAAAACTTCTTATCATTATCTATAAATTTATTGATCTATAAAAAGCAAACCTATAAATTAAAAATTATCAGATGACAAATAAATATATGTACTTTATTGCCAATTGGAAAATGTTTGGTGATCTAAGATCAATAAATTCACTAAATAAGGTGATTAAATTTTTTAAAATCTTTAAAAAAAAAAAATTTGTTAAAATAATTTACTGTCCACCAAATACCTTAATTCGAGCAATGTCAGAAAAACTTTTAAACTCGAAAATTGAAGTCGGTGCTCAAAATTGCCATCAAAATGAAAATGCGGGTGCTTTTACTGGTTCAGTAAATTCAAAGATGTTAAAAAATGTTGGTGCTAAATATGTTATCATTGGCCACTCAGAGAATAGAATTACTGGTGAAACTGATAAACTTATTAATCTTAAAATAAAATCTGCAATTAAATCTGGATTAAAAGTAATTTTTTGTATTGGAGAAACTTTAAATGAAAAGAGACGTAAGGCTACAAAAAGAGTTTTGGATCGACAAATAAGCTTAGGTTTGAAAAAGATTAATAAAAAAAATAGTAATATTATTATTGCATATGAACCAGTATGGTCAATAGGAACAGGTTTAATTCCAGCCACTGAAGAATTATTAGGTATAGTAAATTTTATTAAAAAAAAAAGTAATTCAAAAAAAGTTTTATATGGTGGATCTGTAAATCCAAAAAATGTTAACGTACTAAATTCTATTAAAAATATAGATGGTTTTCTAGTAGGTGGGGCATCTCAAGACGCAAAAAAATTCATTGATATAATAAAAAAAACATATAATTAATCCATCATGGAAAACATATTGTTAATTTTAAACATAATATTGGCCTTTATTCTTGTTTTATTAGTGCTTATGCAAAAATCAGAAGGTGGAGCACTTGGAATTGGTGTTTCTCAAGAAAACTTTATGTTTTCTAGAACAGCTGGTAATTTTATGACAAAAGCAACAGCTATAGTTGCAACACTTTTTATAATTTGTAGTTTAGGTTTAACGATATTGTCTAGGGCTGATTTAGCCCCAACATCCTCTGTTTTAGACACTGTAGAAGAAAAAAACGAAGATACTCCAACTATACCAGAAAATAATAATTAATACTTTTCAATTTCTTTTTTATTCGCTATAAGATACTTCCATGGCGCGATTTATTTTTGTCACGGGCGGCGTGGTTTCATCATTAGGCAAAGGTCTCTCTTCAGCTTCTCTAGCATATTTATTAAAATCTCAAGGATACAAGGTTAGATTAAGAAAAATGGACCCATATTTAAATGTTGATCCAGGTACAATGAGTCCTTTTCAGCATGGAGAAGTTTTTGTAACTGATGATGGTGCTGAAACAGATTTAGATTTAGGTCATTACGAAAGATTTACAGATACATCATGTAAACAATCAGACAATATTACAACTGGTCGTATCTACAGTGATGTAATTAAAAGAGAGAGAAAAGGAGGATATTTAGGAAAAACTGTTCAAGTGATACCTCATGTAACAAACCGAATAAAAGAATTTATAAAAAAAGATATTACAAATGAAGATTTTGTTATTTGTGAAATTGGTGGCACAGTTGGAGATATCGAAAGCCTACCATTCGTCGAGGCTATTAGGCAATTTTCAAACGAACACGGGAAATCAAAAACTTTATTTATTCACTTAACTTTTGTTCCATTTCTTAAATCCTCAGACGAAATAAAAACTAAACCAACTCAACATTCAGTTAAAGAGTTGAGAAGTATTGGTATTCAACCAGATATAATAATTTGTAGATCTCAACAATCTATACCTTTAGATCAAAGAAAAAAGATATCTTTGTTTTGCAATGTTCCTATTGAAAATGTAATTGAAACAGTGGATGTTAGAACAATTTATGAAGCCCCTATAAGTTTCTTTAATCAAAAGCTTGATAAACAAGTATTGAAATATTTTAAACTAAAATCCAAAAAAAGTGCGAACCTGAGTCCATGGAGAAAAATTACTAAAATTGTATTAAATACAAAAAAAACCGTTGATATAGCAATAATTGGTAAATACGTAAATTTGAAAGATGCCTATAAATCATTAGATGAAGCATTAATTCATGGAGGTATTTCTAATAAAGTAAAAGTNAATCTNATAAGAATAGAGTCTGATAATTTGAAAAGTAATGAAATNAAANAAAGACTTAANNATGTNTCNGGATTATTAATACCAGGNGGTTTTGGNAAAAGAGGAACNGAGGGTAAAATTTCNGCTATCAAATATGCAAGAGAAAATAAAATNCCATTNCTTGGTATTTGTTTTGGNATGCANATGGCCATAATNGAATTNGCNAGAAATAAATTAAAAATNAAAAAAGCAGGATCAAGTGAACTTGATAAAAAATGTTATCCNGTTATAGGTNTAATTAANGAGTGGGACAAANACGGNAAAANAATNAAAGGNACAGATAAAAATTTAGGTGGAACAATGAGATTAGGCTTNTATGAAGCAAAATTAAGAAATAATTCTGCCATAAATAGAATTTANAAATCTAAANCTATAAAAGAAAGACATCGACANAGGTATGAAGTTAATAATAANCTTAAAGATCAATTTGAAAGAAANGGACTAATTTTTTCAGGAATGTCACCAGATAANAAATTNCCGGAAATAATTGAACTTAAAAATCATCCATGGTTTATNGGAGTNCAATTTCACCCTGAATTTAAATCTAGACCTTTAGCNCCTCATCCATTATTCTCATCATTTATCAANGCATCAAAAAATCATAAATGACAAGTATAAAAGTAAATTGNAATAAACTAGAAATCTCTAACGATAATAAAATTTGTGTAATNGCTGGNCCNTGCCAACTTGANACAGAGCAACATGCAATGGATATGGCAGGTAAAATACAAGAAATTACTAAAAAATTTGATGTCGGTTTTATTTACAAAACTTCTTTTGACAAAGCAAACAGAACAAGCCTCAAAGGAAAAAGAGGNGCAGGATTAGATGTTTCTCTTCCTATTTTCGATAAGATTAAGAAAGAGCTAAATGTACCAATCCTAACAGATATTCACAATATTGAGCAATGCACGATAGTTGCAAATCACGTTGACGTTTTNCAAATACCAGCTTTTTTGTGTCGTCAAACAGATTTGTTGGTAGCTGCTGCTAAAACGAATAAAATTATAAATGTTAAAAAAGGTCAATTTTTAGCACCATGGGATATGGTTAATGTGACAAAGAAAATATCAGATTCAGGAAATAAAAATATTTTAGTAACAGAAAGAGGAGCAAGTTTTGGTTACAACACTTTAGTTTCAGATATGAGAGCATTACCCATAATGGCAAAAAATGGTTATCCAGTTATTTTTGATGCAACTCATTCAGTTCAACAACCAGGTGGTCTAGGTGAAAAGAGTGGAGGACAAAGAGAGTTTGTTGAACATTTAGCAAGAGCAGCTGTTGCTGTGGGAGTTGCTGGAGTTTTTATCGAAACACATCAAGATCCAGATAATGCTCCATCTGATGGNCCAAATATGATTCCATTAAATAAATTGGAAAGTCTATTAAAACAATTAACTGAAATAGATAATTTAATCAAAAATAAGTGAGTAAAATTACAAAAGTAAAAGCACGACAAGTTTTCGATAGTAGAGGTAATCCAACAATTGAAGCTGAAGTTTTCACAAAAAATTATAGNGCTTCAGCAATTTGTCCATCAGGGGCTTCAACAGGAACTTATGAAGCTTTTGAAAAAAGAGATAAGGATAACAAAAGATACTTAGGAAAAAGTGTACTTAATGCAATTTATCAAATCAATTCTAAAATCTCGAAAAAAATAAAAGGTCAAAATATTCACAATCAAGAAAGAATAGATGCTTTGATGATTAACTTAGATGGAACTAAACAAAAAAAAAAGTTAGGGGCTAATTCAATATTGGCAGTATCTATGGCAGTTAAAAAACTATCAGCAAAGATAAGAAAAATACCATTATATAAAACTTTTTTGATAAAAAATAATTTTAAGTTACCTTATCCACTTATGAATATAATTAATGGTGGGGTTCATGCTAACAATGGGTTAAGAGTTCAAGAGTTCATGATCAGACCAGATGGTGCTAGAAATTTTTCTGATGCAATGAGAATCTGTTTTTTGGTAATAAAAAGCTTAAGTAAAATAATAAAAATTAAGGGGTTGTCTACTTCTGTAGGTGATGAAGGTGGATTTGCACCGATGATTAACAATAATAATCAAGCATTAGATTTAATTGTTACAGCAATTAGAAAGGCAGGCTTTGTCAATGGTAAAGATGTTTCAATTTGTTTAGATGTAGCCGCAAATGAATTATACAAAAAAAACAAATATTCAATTCATTCAAAAACTTATGTTTCTGTTGAAAAATGTATTAATGAATATAAAAAAATGATCAATAAATATAAAATTAAATCAATCGAAGATCCTTTTGCAGAAAATGACTGGATCTCATGGAATAAATTAATGAAATCTCTCAAAAAAGTTCAAATAGTGGGTGATGACCTTTATGTGACTAATCTTGAGCGGTTAAAGAAAGGTTTTTTAAATTTGTCCTCAAATGCAATTCTAATAAAATTAAACCAAATAGGCACTGTGTCAGAGACCTTAGATGTAATTAGGTTTGCTCAAATCATAGGTTTTAAAACAATTATTTCTCACAGATCTGGTGATAGTGAGGATACTTTTATAGCTGACCTTGCAGTAGGCACTAATTCTAATCAAATAAAGACAGGATCTTTAGCAAGATCAGAGAGAGTTGCTAAATATAATCAATTATTACGTATAGAAGAAGAACTTGGAAAAAAAGCAAGAATGAATAAGATTCATTAATGCTTCAAAAAGTAAAAAAAAATTATTTTTTATTGATATCGGTTTTCCTAATTTTATATTTTTTCATAAACCTATTATCTGGTGAGAGGGGATTAATCTCATATTTTGAAAAAAAACGAATTTTAAATGACTTAAAAACTAAAAAAATAACATTAATAAATCAAATAAATGACTTGGAATTTAAGAATTCACTATTAAGTGACAATCTAGATCTTGATTATATTGAAACTTTAATTAGAGAAAGATTATTATTTGGCAAAAAAAATGAAAAAATTTATTTAATTAAAAAAAATGACACAGAAAATTAAACCTAGACATCCTGAAAAAGTAAAAAATCCGGTAAACCCAATTAAAAAAAAACCAGACTGGATAAGATCAAAACTTGTTAATAGTAAAGAATTTTTTATTACAAAAACTGTCGTTAATAAAAGTAATCTTGTAACAGTCTGTCAGGAAGCAAACTGTCCTAACATTACAGAATGCTGGAGTAAAAGACACGCTACTTTTATGATCATGGGTGACACATGTACTAGAGCCTGTTCATTTTGTGATGTTAAAACTGGTAAACCCGAAAAATTAGACCCGTTTGAGGATATAAAAATAGCTAATGCTGTAAAAAAACTTAATTTAAAACATGTTGTCATTACTTCTGTAGATAGAGATGATTTACCTGATGGTGGCTCAAATCATTTTAAAAAAGTTGTTGAAACAACAAGAAAAAAAAATCCAAATACAACAATAGAAGTGCTTACACCAGATTTTTTGAGAAAGGGAGACTCATATAAAAAGTTACTTGAAGCCGATCTAGACGTATTTAACCATAATATAGAAACTGTGCCTAGACTTTATCTAAAAGTTCGACCAGGTGCTAGATATTTTGCATCACTAGAACTTCTAAAAAATGCAAAAGCAAACAACAATAAAGTTTTTACTAAGTCTGGAATTATGGTGGGATTAGGTGAAGAGCATGATGAAATAATTCAGGTTATGAATGACTTGAGATCTGCTAATGTTGATTTTATTACTATAGGTCAATATCTTCAACCTTCAGTAAAGCATCATCCACTGGAAAGATATTATCATCCAGATGAATTTAAGGAATTAGAATTAATCGCAAAATCAAAAGGTTTTCTTTTAGTATCATCATCACCTTTAACAAGATCTTCTTATCATGCTGATGAAGATTTTGCCAAACTTAAACAAAATAGAATTAACAGTAATTAATGCCAAAAGCTTCAGTTAAGCGATTAATTGAATGTAAAAAAGAGGACTTAATTAAATTAGTTTTAGATATTGAAAAATATCCAGAGTTTGTTCCTTTTTGTTTTGATGCAAAAGTATATGAGAATAAAAATGAGGGTGATTTAACAAAAATAATAGCAGACTTAACTATTGGAAAAGGACCATTTAAAGATACTTATAAAAGCGATGTAGTTTTTGATAGAAATAAAGATACTATATTTGTTAAAAATATTGAAGGTCCGTTGAATCATCTTTCAAATAATTGGATGTTTAATGATAAAAAAAATGGAAATACGGAGATTACTTTTGATATTGACTTTGAAATTAAAAATAAATTTTTGAATTCATTGATGATTGTTTCATTTCAATTTGGATTAGAGAAAATAGCTGATGCATTCCAGAAGAGAGCGGAAGAGCTATTTGGCAGCTCTAAGAATTAAATTTAATGCTTTTCTAACCGTAGCTTTTTGTATTAAAGATCTGTTTTTGGCTTTAAATAGGCACTTATTAACTTGTATTTTATTACCTTTTTTAACTCCGATATAAACTAGACCAATAGGTTTTTTTTTAGTGCCACCTTTTGGTCCTGCAATACCAGTTATTGAAACATTGATGTTAGCTTTAGATATTTTAGATAAATTTTTAACCATTGCTGAACAGCATTCATGACTTACAGCACCNTANTTTTTNATAACATTTTTATTTACTTTTAAAACCTTAATTTTTGCTTGGTTAGAGTAGGTGACAAGACCTAAATTAAAAACTTTTGATGCACCACTAATCGATGTTATAGAGCTTGCTAATAATCCTCCTGTACATGACTCTGCAAATGAAATTTTAAGTTTTTTTTTAGTCAGTAGTTTTATTAAAGTTTTCATTGGATAAAATAGCTTTTAAAAATCATAAAAAAAATTAATGATAAAACAACATAAAAACCTGCACAAATATCATCCATTATTACACCAAAACTATTTTTAAATTTTTTATCAAAAAAATTTACAGGAAATGGTTTTGCTATGTCAAAAAATCTAAATAAAATAAAACAAGCACCATAAAAAATAATTGCTTCATCATAAGATTTTTCTGTTCCATGCGAAATCTCATACATGTATATTGGTATAGATTGACCAATAAATTCATCAATAACTACCTCTTTTGGATCTTTGTTTGTATTATCTCTAATATATATCGCGACTGCTATAAAAGAAAAAAAAAAGATAATTATTAGAAATAAAAATATTTTAATTGGAGACAAATTTAATATATGAAAAAAAATATATAATAAAATCACTGTTGCCAAAGATCCGAAAGTTCCAGGAATTTTTGGAATTTTCCCTAAACCAAACATCGTTACAAACAAGGTATTAATATTTTTAATCATACTTTGTAATTGAAATTATTACCTCACAAGCTATTGCTTTTTCTTTACCTATAAGGCCTAATTTTTCAACAGTNTTACCTTTAAGATTAATTAGATCTTTATTTAGATTTGTAAGTTTTGAAATTGAATTAATTATTTTTTTTCTGTATTTTGAAACCNTAGGTTGTTCACAGATAAGATTAATATCTAAATTATTTATAGAAAAATTTGATTTATAGAGATTTTCTACAACTGGTTTTAACATTTTTGGTGATCTTATATTTTTGAATTTTTTAGTATTTGGAAAATATGTACCAATATCTTTTCGTCTTAATGCACCTAAAATTGCATCAGTAATGGCATGCAAAATTACATCACCATCAGAATGCCCTTCAAGACCTGAATGAAATGGTATTCTTGTACCTCCAAGAAAAAGAATTCTANCTTTAACTAATCTATGAATATCAAATCCTAAACCATAGAAAGTTCTAGAGTTCTTTACATCATCTAAATAAGTAATTTTATTATTTGAGTTTTCACCTTTAATAAATTTTACTTTACAGTTTTGATTTAAAAATAATGTGGCCTCATCACTAATTTTAGAACTTTCTTGAATTGCAAAATTATATAATTTAGTAAATCTAAAAGCTTGTGGGGTTTGTGTTAACAATGAATTTTCCTTTTTTAAATTAAAAAAATTATTTTTTACTCTATACTTGATTGAGTCTCTTGAGTTTATAATAGGTACAACAGCTTTATTCTTTTTTAAATTTTTTGAAATAATTTTAAGCAATCTTATTGAAAAATTTGGTCTTGCTGCATCATGAATAAAAACATTTTTTGGCTTATATTTTCTGAGGTATTTTAGTGCATTTAATGAAGAATCGGACCTTTCTTTGCCACCTTTTATTATTGTAACTATTTTTGGATATTTCTTTTTTTTTAGGTGTTTTATATTATTTGTTACAATAATTATTTTCTTAAATAATTTAGAGTTTAAAGATATTTCGACTGAATGATCTATAATTTCTTTATTTTTATATTTNTAGAATTGTTTAGGGAGATTTTTACCAAATCTCTTACTTTTTCCNGCCGCCAATATTACAAAACAGTTGTTCATTTGTTTAAATGCTATAATTCTAGATTATGTTAGAATTTTTGAAAAAAAATATATTCATTATTATTCTATCTAGTATCACACTATTTATTGGTTTTTTAACTTTTTTAACTTTTATAAATAGAAGTTTTATCGAGTTAAATCAAAATAATTTACAATATTTATTAATTCTTAATATTTTATTACTTTTTTTATTATTTATTTTCATTTTTTTAGAGGTAAAAAAATCAATTAAAAATGATATTGATAAAGATGGTTTAAAATCAAATAAAAGATATATCACTTATTTTTCACTTTTTACGCTTATCCCATCAATTTTGATTTCTATTTTTTCTCTATTTTTATTTTCATTTGCTTTGGAAAAATATTTTGACAAAAAGGTAACGACTGTAGTTAATAATTCATATGAGCTTGCTAAAAGCTATGTTCAAGAGGTAAGAAACAAAATTGAAGCAGATATAATTTTAATAGCATTTGATACAAATAAAAGTGGTAACTTTCTGAATAATAATTCAAAAGAATATTTAAGATTTTTGAGAACACAAAAATTGATAAGAGGCGTGGATGAAGTACATATTATAGATAAAAATAAAAATCTGCTATTTTCTTCAGAGCCTCTAGATAAATACCTGCCACCAGTAGATAAAGCATTAAATCTTGTTCTCGATGATGATCGCCCACTTAAAATTATTAATGCACCAGCAAATATATCGGCTGCTATTATGAGGCTTCAATCATTTGAAAATAGATTTTTATATGTAATAAAGTATTTAGATAAAGATATTTCAAGCTATTTAACTGAGTCTCAAGAAGCAATTAATTTCTATTATACTGTAGAAGAAAGAAGTACAGGAATAAAAATTTCATTTATAATCATATATATAATAATTGTTTCCTTGTTATTATTTATTTCAATTACTATAGCAATTAGATTTTCTTCTAGGTTTTTTAGATCTATAAATAATTTAATTTTAGCATCTACTGCTATAGGTCAAGGAAATTTAGATATAAAAGTTCCTGAGGTAAAAACTGATAAGGATATGGAAATTTTAAACAAAAATTTTAATTCAATGATTAATAGACTCAAAAANCAACAAGAGAAGCTTTTAATTAACGAAAGATATGAAGCATGGGGAAATTTAGCTAGAAAACTTGCTCATGAAATTAAAAATCCCTTAACACCTATTCAGTTAACAATTGATAGGATAAAAAATAAATATTCAGGTCAGATATCAGATGATGATAAAAAAAACTTTGAAGAAAATTTAAAAATAATCAACAACCAAATTAAACAAATAGAAAATTTAGTTAATGAATTTTCTGATTTTGCCCGTATGCCTAAACCAACTTTNAAAAATCATGATTTAAATAANATACTACAAGAAAATATTAAGTTATTGAAAGAAATTGACAACTCAATCGAAATTTCTCTTATTTCTGATGATAAAAAGGTTTTATTCAAATGTGATAGAGAACAAATAGCAAGAGTTTTTTTTAATTTAATAAAAAATTCTATAGAAAGTATTCAGCAAAAGGCTGAAAAAACACCCAATTTGAATAAAAAAATATCAATTGAAATTACTGAGAATAATGACCATATTAGGATGGTACTAATTGATAACGGTATAGGCTTTGACAAAGTAAATAATATTAAAGAAATAACTAACCCATATTTTACAACAAAAAAAAATGGAACTGGTCTTGGTTTGTCTATTGTTAATAAAATAGTAAATGATCACAATGGTGAACTTGATTTTTTTCCAACATCAAATGGAGCAAAAATAGAAATAAATTTTAAATCTCATGGCAATTGAAATTCTAATAGTTGATGATAATTCAGATATAAGAAATATCTTAAACGAACTGATTATTGACGCTGGTTATAAAACTAGAATAGCAGCAAACTATAATCAGGCATTATCTGAAATTGATAAAAAAATGCCAGACGTTGCCATACTAGATGTAAAATTAGATAAGGGTGATAAAGATGGAATTGAACTCTTAAAACATATTAAATCTAAAAACAAAGATGTTCCAGTCATAATAATAACTGGTCACGCAGATATAAANATGGCTGTCAGTTCTCTAAAACATGGTGCGTTCGAATTTGTTGAAAAACCTTTTGATCAAACTAGATTGCTGAATTTTGTTACAAGAGCAGTAGAAAATTTAAATCTTAAAAATCAAAATAAGGAATATGAAACTAAATTATTTTCATCATATGAACTTGTAGGTGAAAGTAAAAATATAACAACAATTAAGGATCAAATAGAAAAAATTTCCATTACAGAAAGTCGAGTTTTAATAAATGGTCCATCTGGGTCTGGAAAAGAATTAATTGCAAGAAAAATTCACAAAAAATCTAAAAGAAACAGTAAACCTTTCGTAATATTAAATGGTGCTCTATTAGATTCTAGTAAATATCAAACAGAATTATTTGGTGAAGAAAAAGAAAATGGATCAATATCTTATGGAGCTTTAGAAAAGGCAAATCAAGGAACTCTTTTAATTGATCAAGTTTCAGAAATACCTCTTGATATTCAATCAAAAATTTTAAGAGTTTTGATAGATCAAAAATTTAAAAGAGTAAATGGTAATAATGATATTAATGTAGATGTGAGACTTATTTGTTCTTCTAGTAAAGATCTAAANGAAGAAATNTTAATNGGTAATTTTAGAGAGGATCTTTATCACAGATTAAATGTTTTTGAAATTAATATAAAACCTTTGAGTGAAAGGTTATCTGATATTCCTATATTGATAAAGTATTTNACNAAAAANATTTCAGAGGGTTATAAAATTAAAGATTTTNNAATNGATGAAAACGACNCTTANATTTTNAANCATAATTGGCAAGGAAATGTCAGAGAACTTAGAAATTTAATTGANAGAATAGCNATATTGCAGCCAGATACGAAAGACAAAATTTCAAATATTATTAAAGAATCTTTAAAAAATGACAATATTAGTGAAAAAATTACCGAAAATAGCTTATCAATACCGCTAAAAGAGGCTAGAGAAAAATTTGAAAAAGAGTATTTAACAATACAATTGAAAAAGTTTAATGGAAACATATCTAAAACAGCAAATTTTGTAGGNATGGAGAGAAGTGCACTTCACAGAAAATTAAAAGGCCTNGGNATNAAAGAATTTAATTGATATGAACATTATTATNTGTGGAGCGGGTCGAGTAGGATTTACTATAGCCAAATTATTAAGTGATCAGGGGCACTCAATAACAGTTATAGATCAATCAAGCGAAGATATTCAAAAAATAAATGATAGTCTTGATGTTAAAGCCATAGTTGGAAAGGCAACATTTCCATCAATTTTAGAAAAAGCTAATGCTACAGAAACTGACATGATAATAGCCGTTACACGTAATGACGAAATTAATATGCTTATTTGTCAAATAGCTTTTTCAATTTTTAATATCCCAAAAAAAATCGCAAGAATAAGATCACAAGATTACCTTAATCCTAAGTTTACAAGAGTTTATAATAAAGAAAATCTACCTATTGATGTAATAATTTCTCCGGAGATTGAAATTGCAAAATCAATTCAAAGAAAATTAGAGGCACCAGGAGCACTTGATAGTGTTCCTTTTGCTGAGAATAAGATAAGACTTTTAGAAATTTTGATACGTGAAGATTGTAAATCAATAAATATTAAGTTTAATGAATTAACAAAAAAATATCCAAAACTAGAAGCTAATNTAATTGGAATTAATCGAGANGANAAATTCTTNATTCCAAAAAAGACNGATACAGTAANAAAAGATGANAAAATTTATGTNATAATAAATTCCTCTCANATGGCTGAAACTCTNGAAGCATTTGGACATNATGAAAAAATNTCCAAGAAGATATTGATTATAGGNGGTGGAAACATAGGNTTNAATTTAGCTAAAAANATTGANGAAAATTTAGACTCAGTAAGATTAAAAATTGTAGAAAAAGATAAAAGCCGAGCTGAGTATTTAGCTAACGAACTTAATAATACAATAATAATAAATGGCGATGGATTAGATGAAGAAATATTAACTGAGGCTAATTTAGATGAAGCTGAAACAGTATTAGCATTAACTAATGANGATGAGGATAATTTAATGGTGAGTGTTCTTGTAGAAAAATTTACTAAAGACCAAAAAAAAATTGATGAAAAAAGAACAATGGCTTTAACGAATAAACCAAATTATTCTTTACTGCAATCCTCTCTTAAAATTGATGATCTTATTGATCCTAGAATGACAACTGTCTCAAGTATTTTAAAACATATTCATAAAGGAACTATAGAAAACGCTTACACTATCTCTAATGGTGAGTATGAAGTTATTGAGGCTGAGATAGTAGAAACTTCTGAGTTAATCAACAAAGAGATTAAAAATTCTGATCTTCCAGAGGAACTAAGGATTGGTGCTGTTTTACGAGATAAAAAAGTAATTATTCCGAGATCAAATTTTATTTTTAAAAAAGATGATAAAGTAGTTTTTATTGTTAAGAAAGACTCAATCTCATTTGTTGAAAATATTTTTAGATTAAGTTCAGTTTAATTTAATGTTAAGGCTTCAAATTAAATATTTAAGTTTTTTTTTTTTATATTAGTATCGATTTTATCTTTTTTTAATATTATCTATTCCTATTATCTCAATTTGTATTTAAATTTAGATACTTATTATTTAAGTTTTTTTGTTTCTTTAATAATATCTATTTTATTTTATAAATTGAAGCTTCCTGATAATAAGATTTCTATTTTTGATAAAATTCTCACTGTTTTTTTTGGTTACATTTTAATCCCACTAGTTTTAAGTATACCGTTCTATTTTAGTATCTATAATTTAACTTTTTTAAATTCCTATTTTGAGGCTATTTCAGGTTTCACTTCTACAGGTTTTACGATTTTTGATAACATTAAACATATTGATCAAAGCCTAATATTGTGGAGATCCTCAACTCAATGGATTGGTGGTTTATATTTTCTATTTTCAATTATTTTTCTTATTGATATTTATGACGAAAGTTTTAAAAAAACCTTAACAAATTTTATCTCTTTTGATAGTTCAGAAGTATTTAAGCAAGCAATAAAAATTTTCTTTTTATATTCAGGTTTAACTTTGCTAATCTTTATAATTCTTAATATTTTCAATGTTAGAAGTTTTGATTCTTTAAATTTAGCTTTTTCATTAATTTCATCTGGTGGCTTTATTCCAGCTAATGATTTATCATTAATTATAAAAGAAAATTTGCAAGTTATTATTTTATCATTTCTTATGTTGTTTTCTTTTTTTAGTATTTTTTTTATTTATAATCTTCTTTTTTTTAAGAAAAAAAATATTAATTTTTTTTATGAAGATCTTCATTTAATAATTTACTATATCTTTGTAGTTACAATTTTTTTTCTTTTTTTCAGTTTTAATACGAATTTCTCTCTTAATTTATTGGCGCTATCTAGTAGTATATCTAATATTGGTTTTACTTTAGAAACATCACAAACAAACATGAGTTTTGTATTTCTTATTTTAGTGATTATTGGAGGATCTTTTTTTTCTACTAGTTCTGGATTAAGATTTATTAAAGTTTATTCATTATTTAAATATTCGCTTAATCAAATTTTGTCCTTCAGTAAGCCAAAAAATGTTTTTATGAATAAGTTAATTTTTACAAAAATAAATTTTGATTTTAATGAAATAAATAAGTATTTTTTAACAATTCTAATTTTTGTTTTTTCATTTTTTATTCTTACATCTTTACTTTCATTAAGTGGAATTGAATTCGAAGATTCAGTAAAACTGTCAATATTAACACTAATGAATACAGTAAATTCTTCAATCTACGGTATAGATGTATTTAGTTTTGAAAATCTTAGTTTTTTTACAAAATACTGTCTAATTTTATTTATGATAGTTGGAAGAATTGAATTATTAACAATTATGTTAATTATAAAAAAATTTCTTTTTAAAAACTAATTTATTGTTGTATATCTATGATTTTAAAAGCGCCCTTAGCTCAGCTGGATAGAGCATCGGTTTTCTAAACCGAGGGTCGTAGGTTCGAATCCTTCAGGGCGCGCCATTTTTTAGGAAATTTAGATGAATTTCACAAGATTTAGCTTGACTAAAATCTGTAAAATTTACTAATCGTAATGAAATTTCCCTTGAAGAGAGTTTTCTTACATGCTTAAATTATGAATATTCAAAACGTTGTTTTGAATTATTTGTTAACAAATAAATAATAACAAAAGGAAGAATAATGTTTAAATACATAAAACAATTAACTTCTTTAGTTGCTATGGTAGCTGTGTTGTTTACTTTTACAACAGAGTCTATGGCTGCTAAAAAATCTAAAACACTTAAAAACACTCAAAAAAAGGGTTTTGTAAGATGTGGAGTATCTCAAGGTCTTCCA
>FUFK010039194.1_pt1 | contig 20898 bp, 24 predicted proteins | sample 1021851 | NCBI WGS metagenome assembly FUFK01 (sample SAMEA51879418, study PRJEB19060) | metagenome
TGAGCAACCTGACCAAGGGCATGTACTCCCGCATCAGTTCTGCTTGCTCCATAAATTNTTATTTTTTTGTCNTTATTTAATTTAGAAATTGAGTATTCTATATTGTCTTGGATACCGCTTTGATTCTTTTGTGATTGAAATCCAGAAAAATTAGTTCCATCATATTGAATAACTATCTTATATCTACTCATTTAAGTTTAATGGAATGATTGTATACATTTCTTTCATCAATTTCAGTTTTTATTAATACCTCTCCTGAGGGCAAAATTATACCGGATATCCCATTATTAGCACTTTGTACTACTGGAACACCTAATTCTATTGATCGAAGCTTAGCATGCTCAAAATGCTGATATGGCATAGCTTTTCCAACATAAGAATCATTAGTTATTACAAANATTATCTCTGCTCCNTTTTCAACCATTCTTTTTGCAACGTTGAAACTGCTTGAGTCATAGCAAATCATAATTGATGATTTCACATTTCCTATATCAAAAGTATTATAATTTTGTCCTGGAGAAAAACTTCCCATGTCGTCAAATTGATTTATTTTTGAAAGCCAATTTTTAAAAAAAGGAACATATTCAGCGAACGGGACTAAAAAAATTTTTTGGTAAGTATCGTAAAATCCATCTGGTCTTAAAAAAATTGCACTATTATAAACTTTTAGTTCATCATTAATAAACATTTTTTGAGGAATTCCAGTAATTAAAACTGAATCCTCAATTTTTGCTTGCAATTCTATTCTCTTTCTTGAATCTGTAGTAGCTAGAAATGAAGTTAAAGCTGCTTCTGGCCAAACTATTACATCAGGATTTGATTTTAATGATTTATCTAAAAGATCATTCATTATATTGTCATTTCTAATTTTTAGATTTGGATTCCACTTTTCGTCCGGATAAATCACAGGTTGTCCAATTGAAACATTAATCTGCTTTTGAAAATTTATTTTATTATAATTTGAAATTAAAACTTGTCCAATTAATGCATTAATTATTATGACAGATAAAAAACCATAAATATATTTTTTTTGATTTAGTGAAATGAATTTAAAAAGAATGATATTTAGCAATACAACTATGAATGTAGAAAAATCTACATGAAGACTTACAATTTGAATTAATTTATTATAACCTGTTTGACTCAAAGATAAGTTTAACCAAGGCGCTGCAAGGGGACCTATATCTCGTAAATTTTCAATCAATACCCAAGTAAATGGGATTAATAATAATTGAATTTTTGATGAAAATTTTCTTTTCACAAAAAAATGGAGTATTAAGCAAAATAGAACCCAATATAGTGAATAAAAGGTACATATTGCTAAAAAGGAAATAACTGCAACTTGAACACTTGTTCCAGAATTAAGAGCTACCCAGTGAGTTATTATAGCATAACTAACGAAACCTGCTAAATAAAAAAGTATCATCTTTTCTGAAAGCTTTATTGGTTGGTAAAAAATTTTGAAAAGTGGAATTAAAAATATCCAAGCTAAAAAACCCAAATGAAAAGGTGGAAATGACAAACCTAACATTAATCCACTTATTAAAGAGAGAATCAAATTTTTTTCATTCATTAATTACGCCTTTATCTAAAAATGATTGTAAAATTATCGTTGAAGCAATTAAATCTATATACTCTTTATTTTTTCCTGTTTTGATGTTTTGCTCACGCATAATTTTTTTTGCTGATTCGCTAGAAAGTCTTTCATCTTGAAGAAAAACGTTGAAATTTAAATTTTTAAGTTCAACAAATAAATCATCAACTAATTTTGTCATTTCATTCTTTTTATTATTCATATTTAAAGGATAACCCACAACAAAGGATTTAACATCATTTTCTAAAGCAATTTCTTGAAGTTTACTTAAAAGCTCTTTTCTATTTTTATATTTAATAACTTTAAGTGGAATTGAAATAATTTTTAATGGGTCTGAAATCGATAATCCAACTTTTGAAAGTCCAAAATCTATACCAATAAATCTATCATTCATGAATACGCTCAACTGAGTCAACATTCTTTAGATTTTGAATGTCCTTAATTACAGAATCTAATTTTGCTCTACTTTGAACTTTACAAATTATCCAAATATTCGCAATACCACCTTCTGTAACATCTGTGGATACATCAACCATATTTACATTATTCTTAGTGATAATATTTGCAATTTCATTTAGCATTCCAGCAGTATCAATACATGTAATATGAATTTTTGATCGAAAGGCAAGATTTTCTTTTGCATCCCAATTTACTGATACAAGCCTGTCTTCTTTTGAAGACAAAGAAGATAAATTTGAACATGATAATTCATGTACAATTAATCCCCTACCTCTAGAAATATAACCAATCACATCGTCACCAGGAATAGGGTTACAACATTTACCATAATTGACTACCAAATTTTTAACTCCATCCAAATTGATTCCATCAGCATCTGACCTTGCAGAATCAATAAATTCAGACGAATCAATTTCTTTTTGAATTTTAATTTGCAAGTCAGGAAGAATTTTCGGAATGATGTCCTTAATGATTACTCCTCCTTTTCCAATATCAGAAAGCATATTATTTAAGGTTTTGAAACCTGCTAATGAATAACCCTTTTTAAATTCATTTAATCTGTTAAGAATTTTTAATTTTCTTAATGATTTCTCTAAAATTTCATTTCCAATCTTTATACTTTCTTCAAGTTCAATTTTTCTCAAATATTTAGAAATTTCATGTTTTGCTCTTGAGGTTTTAACAAATTTTAACCATCCACTATTAGGATTTTGATTTTTACTTGTTTCAATCTCAACAATATCTCCACTTTTTAAACTATAACTTAAAGGGACTAATTTCTTATTAACTTTTGATCTCACTGTAGTAAAACCTAAATCTCCATGGATAGCAAATGCAAAATCTAAGGGTGTTGCATTTACAGGAAGCTTGATTAAATCTCCTCTGGGTGTAAAAACAAATATTTCATCTTCAAACATATCAATTTTTAATAGATCCATTAATTCTTCTGGTTCAGAACTATCACTATTTAAAATTGATAATAAATCTCTTAGCCATGAAACTTGTGAATCAAATTCGCCAATCTCATTATTACCTTTATAAAGCCAATGTGCTGCTACACCAACTTCTGCTGTATAATCCATATCTTTTGTTCGAATTTGAAATTCTGTTAATCGATTATCGTTAGTCAAAACTGTGGTATGAATTGACTGATAACCATTTGTTTTTGGAGTTGCAATAAAATCTTTAAATCGATCTTGTAATGGAGGATAAATGCTGTGAATTACACCAAGAGCAAGATAACACTCCTCAATTTTGTCCACTATAATTCTAATTGCATATAAATCATAAATTTCTTCAAATTTTTTACCTGATTTTTCAATTTTCCTATTAATTGATGAAATTGATTTATATCTACCAAAAATATCAGATTTAATTTTATAAGAATTAAGCTCAGTTTTTATAGGTTTTATTGAATTAGATAATATGTCTTCATTAAGTCTCGTAGAGGTTTCAATTTTCTTTTTTATTCTATTGAAAGCTCTTAAATCTAAACATTTTAATGATAAATCTTCTAATTCCCATTTGAGCTTAGCCATACCTAATCTATGAGCTAGTGGAACAAAAATTTCTTTTGTTTCTAATGCGATTTCTTTTCTTTTATTTGAAGTTAAATACTGAATGGTTTCCATATTATTTAATCTATCGGCAAACTTTATAATTATTACTCTCAAATCCTTAGCAAGTGAAAGAAATAGTTTTGTGAAATTTTCAGCTTGCTTATGCTCTTTTGATCTAAAAGCAATATTTTCAACTTTTGTAACGCCATCAACAAGGTTAGCTACATCAGGTCCAAATTCCTCTGAAATATCAGATAATTTTACATCAGTATCTTCAACTACATCATGTAATAGTGCGCTAACAACTGTTGTATAATCCATATTCCAATCAATTAAAATATTGGCAACATCAATACAATGGCTAACAAATGGTAAACCTGACTTTCTTACCTGACCATGATGCATTTTAATAGAAAACTGAAGCGCATTTTCAACTTGCTTTCTATTCTTTTTCGTAGGAATTCTTTTTAAAAGCGCTTTGCTTTTGTCAGCAATAACCTTGTCATTATGTTTAATAACATTACTGCTCATATTTTAGAAATCTTGATGATTATCAAATCTAGCATACGTATCAATAAACGTTGCAGTAACTCTTCCTGTAGGACCATTTCTTTGCTTAGCGACTATTAAATAAGCAAGACCTTTTAGTTCTTGATCTTCTTTATCATATACTGCAGGTCTGTAAAGAAATATTACCACGTCAGCATCTTGTTCGATTGCACCACTTTCTCTTAAATCTGAAAGCAATGGCTCTTTTTTTGTCCTTTGCTCAACAGCTCTAGAAAGCTGTGAAAGTGCAATAACAGGAATATCTAGTTCTTTTGCAAGTGCTTTTAAAGATTGAGTAATTTGTGAAATTTCATTTTGCCTATTTTCGGAATTTTTTGGACCTTGCATTAGTTGCAGATAATCAACAATTAGAAGTTCAATATTTTTTTCTCTCTTTAATCTTCTAGCTCTAGATCTTAAATCTAGAATTGATAGTGCGGGTGTATCATCAATGTAAAGAGGAGCTTGAGCAAGTTTTCCTGAAGCAATATTAATATTTTTCCATTTAATATTAGGACTTCCTCTTCTAACTAAAGCATTATCTACTCGTGCCTCAGATGTTAACAATCTTTGTCCAAGTTGATCGCTTGACATCTCTAAACTGAAAATTGCAGTTGCAGATTTATTTTCAATTGCCGCATTTCGAGCAATAGTTAAGGCTAAAGCAGTTTTACCCATGGATGGTCTTCCAGCTAAAATAATTAAATCACCGTTTTGAAAGCCAGCAGTCAGCTTATCTAAATCAATAATTCCTGAGGGAACTCCAATTATAGATCCAGGATTTGCGGCCATTTCTTCAATTCTTTTTACTGTACTCGATAAAATTGGTTCAATATGTTGATATATTTTTGAATCTTTTTGTTCCGTCAAGCTAAAAATTGATTGCTCAGCCTCGTCAAGAATTGATCCGACTGAATCTCCTGCATCCAAAGCTTTTTTTGAGATTTCATGGGAGGTAATTATTAAGTCTCTTAACATACCTTTTTCTTTTACGATTTCAGCATAGGTTTCTACTCTTGCAGATGTTGGTACTTTATCAACCAACCCAGTTAAATAATATATTCCACCAACAGATTTCAAATTTTTACCTTTTTTTAACTCATCTGATACTGAAACTGTATCAATTGGATTACTGTTATTCATCAAAACAAGCATTGCTTCAAAAATTTTTTTGTGAGAATCTTTATAAAAATGATGACTTGAACCTAAGATACTTACAGCCTTGTTAGCAGCATCTTCATCAATCATCATAGATCCTAATACAGCTTCTTCAGCTTCTAATGCTTGAGGTTGTAAATTTAATCCTTCAGTTTTTTTATTTTTATCCATATTTATTTATCCACACTCTTTCAACAATTGATAAACTATATTTCAATAGATTAGTAATCTTTTAATAATCTGACAAGTTAATCCTTAATAACAGGAGTATTAATTCAATTTCCAATCTATTGGTGAAATACCTTTAGATATTAAAAACTTATTTGTTTTGGAAAATGGTTTTGAACCAAAGAAGCCTCGATGAGCTGATAGAGGCGAAGGGTGGACAGAAGAAATTATATGATGCTTGGATGAATCTATAATATCATTTATGTAGTTTGCTTGTTTTCCCCATAAAATAAATACAATATTTTCTAACTTTAAGGATATTACTTCAATAACTTTTTTAGTAAAAATCTCCCATCCTAAGTTTTTATGAGAGTTTGCATTATCTTTTTCAACTGTTAATATAGTATTTAAAAGTAAGACTCCTTGATTAGCCCATGGTTGTAAATTTCCAGTTTTAGAAATAGGAATATTCAAATCAGAATTAAGTTCTTTGAATATATTTAAAAGCGATGGTGGAATTGTAATACCTTCATTAACACTAAATGATAATCCATTTGCTTGACCTTGACCGTGATATGGATCTTGACCAATTATTACAACCTTAACATTATTTAAGTGCGTTGAATTGAAAGCATTAAACAATAGTGAGGGTTTTGGGAAAATAGTTTTGCCATTGTAAGAATTTTTAATTTTTGTGGAAAGCTCTACCCAATATTTTTTTTGGAATTCTTCCTCGAGCTCGTAGTACCATGAATCATGTATTTTGACTCTTTTTTTATTTTTTAAATTTGAAATATTATTGAGATAAATTTCGTTCCCAAAAAGTTGCTTATTTTGATTGATAAATTTTTGCTTAAAAGATTTAGTGCTCAATTGATTCTTCAGTTTTATCCCAATCGATATCACCATCTAAAAACTCATCTAAAGCGACAGAGGTGACTTTATCTTCTTTATCAAAATCAATATTTTCTCTTACAAAAGGTTCTGCAAGAATGCCTTCTTCGGAAATTTCTTCATTTTCATCAATCATTTGCTTAACAATCCTATCTTGAAGAATTTGCTTAGCTCTTTTTGATGAAACGACGACAGCTTCATAAATGTCATCTGTTTTTTTCAAAAGTTTGGTAAATGAAATTGGATCTACAGCCATTTTAGTCCTCTTTTTTATTATTACTTATTATTTCTTTAATTTTTTCAAATGTGGTTTCGAAGTTATCATTAATAAGATTATAGTCAAATTCTTTTTTTAAGTTATCCTCTTCCTCGAATCTACTTAATCTTTTATTAATTTCATCTTCCGTTTCAGTTGACCTCAATACTAACCTTCTTCTTAATTCATCTAAGTTAGGTGGGGATAAAAAAATTGAAATAGTATTATTTGGATAATAATTCATGAGACTAACTGCGCCATTGACATCAAGCTCGAAAAATAAGTGTTTGTTTTTGTTTATATATTTTTCCAAGCTACTCAATGCGGTTCCATATAAATCTCCATGAACATTCTCATGTTCAAGAAACAAATTTTCTTGAATCATTTTTTGAAATTTTGGTTTATCTATAAAATTGTAATGNACTCCATCAATTTCATATTTTCTTTTTTTCCTGGTAGTAAAAGAAACGGAAATTTCAATATTTAAATCCCTTGAAAGTAATTCTAGTAAAGTAGTTTTACCTGAACCTGATGAGCCAGAAATTACAATGAAATTTTTCATAATATATTTCCTATCTGTTCTCGTAATTTCTCAGCTTGCATTTTCAAGCTAATGGCATGTTTTGAAATTCTTTTGTCAAGAAATTTGGATAATATAGTATTTGATTCTCTGTTTATTTCTTGCAGAATAAAATTAATTTTTTTACCAGATAATTGCTTAGACTTAATTGATTGAAAAATTTGGTTTAAATGGCTATTTATTCTATCGATCTCTTCAGAAATATCAATCTTTTCTAATTCATCAATTACATTATCATTATTTTGATTAATTTTATTTGCGTGAGTTTTTTTTTGAATTTTTTCAATTTTTAAAAGATCTTTTTGGGCTACATCTAAATACTTATAAAATTCATTTTCGATTAATGATCCTTCTTTTTGGCGCATATCAACCAATTCTTTGACTGCAGTTTTAACAGTAGAAAAAATTTTTTTTTGAATAGTGCTATTATGAGGAACAAAACTCAAAATATCATTATTTCTTAATAATTGGCTATAATTCAAGTCAATACCATACTCTTTTTCAATTTCTTTGTATGCCTTTAAAACACTAGATGTTTTTTGGCTATTTAATTTGAATGCATTTTTTGAATCAACTTTAATAAATAATGTAACAGAACCTCTTAATAAATGTTTTTTTAAATAATTTCTTATTTTGTATTCAAGTGGACCAGATAAATCAAAAGATTTTGTATTTAACTCAAAATATCTCGAATTAAAAGATTTTAATTCAACGTTTATTGAAAGATTTGAATCTTCAAAACTTGAAGAACCAAAACCTGTCATACTAACCAACATTAAATTTTCACCTTTCTTTTCATATTTAATATATAAAGTAATAATACTCCTAATGGAAATAGTAGTGAAAATATAGGGAAAATTAATTTAAAACTATAGTTATCTGCTATTATTCCACCCAAGTATGCTGCGAGTCCTGAAAGTCCAAACATCAGAAAGAAGTTTAAACCGAAAACTACTGATCTAATTTTTAATGGTGCTATATCTTTAATTATTGAGTTAATTAATGGTTGAATTGAGTACATAAAAATTGCTAATAGAACTGAAACAATCACAATCAATTTCTTTCCAGCAAAAATAATTGATATAAATAAAGGAAGAAGTAGAAGAAAAACTGTCGATAATAATTTAATTCTGTCAAATTTATCTCCGAGGTAGCCTGAAAGAATTTGACCAAGAAAACCTGTTAACATAATAGCAGATACAATTGAATTTGCATTTGAATCAAAGTCTAAATTAAAAACTGACGGTATAAAAGTATTAAAGACAGTAAATGAAAGGCCTACAACAAATGAGATAAGAAAAAAAATTGTTAAAATTGAATTTTGCTTTTTATCTCTAAAGTCATTAAAGCTTATAATATCTATTTTTTTAGTATTTGGAATATACTTTAAAGATAGTGGCAGTAAAAAGGCATTTAAGATTGCAGTAAAAATAAATGCATAATGCCAACTAAAATGTAATAGAGAAAAATATGATATTAGAGGACCTAAGGAAACTCCAATAGACCCAAATACTCCATGAAACGCATTTGCTTTAGCAATATTTTTATCAAAAATTTCAGAAATTAAAGTTAAAGAAACTGGATGATGGATACTGGCAAAAAGACCCAAAAGAATACTGCTGAAAGAAAACATTGTAACATTTTGTGACAAACTTACTAAAAAAGCAGATAATAGAATTCCTAATTGTGAAAAAACAATTAATTTTTTTGGCCCAAACTTGTTATATAAAAAAGACATTGGAAGCGAACCGACGCCAAAACAGAAACTTACAATACCAAAAATTAATCCTACCTCAGATGCATTGATTGAAAAAAAATCAATTAAATTAATGTACAAACTTGGTATCAACATCATAATGATGTGATTTGACATGTGAGATAAACTTAAAACAAAGAGAATGGATCTAGAAAGCAAGCTTTACTTCTTTTCTGCGAGTCGAGCAGCTTTGCCAGATAACCCACGTAAATAATATAATTTTGCTCTTCTTACTTTATTTACCCTATCAACTTTTATAGATGCAATTGATGGAGAGTGAATTGGAAAGATTCTTTCAACTCCAACACCGTTAGAAATTTTTCTAACAGTAATTGTTTCCGCAATACCAGAACCTTTTCGAGCAATAACAGTACCCTTAAATAACTGTTGTCTAACTTTTTGTCCTTCTCGTACATTAACTGAAATTGAAAGGACATCTCCTGCTTTAAAGTTCGGTATATCTTCTCTTATTGCATTAGTCATTTTAATCTTTCTCCAAAAGGTCGGGTCTTCTCTCTTTTGTTAATTCCATCTTTTTATCATTACGCCATTTTTCAATTGCTTTATGATCGCCAGATAATAATACATCTGGGACTTTTAATCCATCAATTTCACTTGGCCGCGTAAAATAAGGAGCATCTAGTAAATCATCAACAAAAGAATCAGTCAAAGCTGAATTTATATCATTCAAAACACCAGGGACTAAACGTATAATTGAATCAAAAATAATCATTGTTGATAATTCGCCGTTTGAAATTATAAAATCGCCTATTGATATTTCAAAATCGACATATTTTTCAATAACTCTTTCATCAACACCCTTATAATGACCACAGATGAAAATTAAAGAGCTTTCTGTGCTAAGATTACTACTTAAACTATGATTTAAAACTTTACCCTTTGGAGATGGAAAAATTATTTTTGGTTTTTTTTCTGACTTTGATATACAATATTCTATAGCACCAAAAAGNGGCTCACACATCATGACCATTCCTGATCCTCCNCCATAGGGCTCATCATCTATTTTTTTATAATTATCTGTGGTGAAATCTCTAAGATTTACAATCTCAATACTAAGGTGACCTTTTTTTAGCCCTTGATTAGCTATATTGTTGTCGATTAAAGTTTTTATCGAATCAGGAAATGGCGTTATAATATAAACTTCCATATGAAAAGTAAAATTTGAGTAATGAACTTATTTTTTCTTTTTAGCTGACTTTTTTTGTTCTACAGGTACTTCTTCTTCTGCTCGAGCTTCTTCTTCTGCTGGAGCTTCTTCAGCTACTTCCTCTGCAGGAGCTTCTTCAGCTGGAGTTTCTTCTTCTGCCGGAGCTTCTTCAGCTGGANTTCCTCAGCTACTTCCTCTGCAGGTGCTTCTTCTTCTTTTGCAGAAGCTTCTTCAGTTGGGGTTTCTTCTTCTGCAGGCGCTTCTTCTGCTGGAGTTTCCTCGGCAACTTTAGCAGCAGCTTTCGCAGCTTTTAATTTTTCTTTTTTAACCTTATTGGCTTTAATTCTTTCTTGAATTACCTTATCTCTTTCTTTCTTCCATTCTTCAACAGCTTTATCAATTTCTTTTTCAGANAATCCTTGTTTCATTAAATGCCATCTATATGCTAATCCTGATCTCTTCATTAATTTATTAACAGGATCTGTAACTTGTGCTCCAAGCTTTAACCATTCAAGAATTCTATCCTCTTTTAAGACATAATTTTTTTCTTTATTACTTTCAATTGGGTTGTACCAACCTACTTGCTCAATTGCAGAGCCATCTCTTCTTTTCCTTGAATCAATAATTATAATTCTATAAAAAGGTCTATTTCTACGACCAATACGTTTGAGTCTAATTTTTGTTGCCATAAACTATTTTTCTCTTTTTTAAATTTTGTTATTAAAACAGGCGTAATTTGTCTAAAAGTAATGAATACTACAAATGATTTATTTNATGAAAAATCAATGGACATAAGTTTTGAAATTCCTTGTTTTTCGGCTGTTACACCATAAATACAATCTGCTGATTCCATTGTCAGTTTATTATGAGTTACCATAATGAATTGAGTAGTTTTGCTATAATCTTTAATCACATCTGTAAACTTTTTAATATTTATATCATCAAGCGGAGCATCAATTTCATCTAAGATACAAAATGGACTTGGCTTGTATTGATAAATAGAGAAAAGTAATGCAATTGCAGTTAAAGACTTCTCACCAGCAGATAACATTTTTAGGGTACTATTTCTTTTTCCGGGAGGTTGAGCAAAAATATTTATATCTGAATTTAGGGGATCNTTAGGATCTGATAACTCAATTGAACCCTTACCTCCATTGAAAAATACTGTAAACATTTTTTCAAAATTTTCTTTGACTTGATTGTATGTATCATAAAACTGTTCTTGGGCAACCATATCAATTTTTTTAATAGCTTCTTTTAAATTATTTTCAGCATCAATTAAATCAGCTTTCTGTTCAAAAAGATTATTAAGTCTCGTAGTTTTTTCTTCATGTTCATCTTTGACTGCCCAATTAATTGGACCAATAGAATCAATACTTCTTTTTATCTTTTCTACTCTAAAAACCATATCTGAAATGTTATAATCCTTGACATCTCTTAAAACAACATCATTACCAAACTTTTCAATAATATTTTGCTCTATTTGAGTTTTTTTAATTTTTGATTCTGCAATTTTCATCTCAGCTTCTTTTATTTCATAAAAAAGATCATCTTTACTGAATTTATCAGAATCAAGCTTTGCTCTTATTGATTCCATTTTGATAAATGCTTTGTTAACATCATTTTCTTTTTTTTCTAACTCAAGATTATTTGAATTAATTTGGTCTTGTATTTTTTTAATTGATTCATCCATTTTTGAAAAATCGAATTCTTGCTCTTTTTTATATTTATCTATTTTGTCCTTATAATCTTCTATGCTTGTTTTTAATTTTTCATATTTTTTGTCAGTTTCAATTACAGTGTAATTATTATTTTTGAATTTTTCTCTGCTTTCATCTGATAAGCTATTAGTTACATCTTGATTTGAGACAATTTTAATATAATCATTATCGAATTGATTGAGTTGACTAATCTTTTTCTGAAGTTCGTCTTCAAGCAATCCGACTCCTTTAGATGACTCTAGATTCTTTTCTTGAATCTCCAAAAGCAGCTTTTCTGTAAGCTTATCAACTTTTGCTTTCATTGTCGCTAAAGATTCTTTCTCTTTTAAATATGCTTCTCTGGAATTATCAAATTCAACGCTTTCAACTTCTTTTTTTGAATTAGTTTTTTGTAAAACTTCATTCTTTTTCTTTAACATTTCCTCAAGAGGTAAAATAACATTTTCAAGATCAGTCATTCTAGCTGAGGCTAGATCTATCTCTAATTCTTTTAATTCACTTGTAAGTTTTGCATGTCTTTTAAATCGTTTTAATTGCAAATCTAATGCCTTGACTTGAATTTCAATCTCTAAGATAATATCATCAATTCTTTCTAAATCTCTTGAATTCAAATCAAACTTTCTCAAAGCAGATTTTCTTTTTGCTTTATATTTATTTACCCCAGCAGCTTCTTCAAACATTTGCCTTCTATTATCGTCTTTATCTGATAAAATTTGTTCAATCATATTCAATTCAATAACAGAGTAAGCATCCGAGGTCAGTCCGGTATCAACAAAAAGATTAGAAATATCTTTTAATCTGCAGTTATTTCTATTAATAAAATATTCACTTTCACCAGAACGATACAATCTTCTTCCAATTTCAACNTCAGAATATTCAACTGGTAACAATCCTTTATTATTTTCAATTGTTAAANAAACTTCACANAGACCTAATGGTTTTACATTAGAAGCACCATTAAAAATCACATCTTCCATTTTTGAACTTCTTAATCTCTTGGTTTTTTGCTCACCCAAAACCCATCTGATTGCATCTACGATATTTGTTTTACCACAACCATTTGGGCCAACAATGCCAGTTATACCTGAATCAAATACAACAGTTTCTTTTTTTGCAAAAGATTTAAAACCAAAAATTTCTAATTTTGAAATATGCATTGTTTATTATCCTGGAGGCCATCCTAAAGATTTACCTCCAATTAAATGAAGATGAATATGGTAGACTGTTTGACCTCCATCTTCATTACAATTAAAAATAGTCCTATATCCTGATTTATCAATACCTAGTTTGATTGCTATCTTTTTAGCCGCATGAAACATTTTGCCAATTAATTCAGTGTCCTCAACATTCAAATCGTTTAATGTCTCGATTTTCTTTTTTGGAATGATTAAAAGATGTATTGGCGCTACTGGATTTATATCATCGATTATGATTAAATCATCATCTTCATGATGAATAGTAGCAGGAATTTCCCTTAAAATTATTTTTTCGAAAATTGTTTTAGTCATTATTTATCAGTAATTCATTAATGATTGATATTAATGAAACTATAGCAGTTTCAGTCCTTAATATAGTTCTACCAAGATTAACTTTAATGAAATTTTTCTCATTTATAATTTTTTTTTCACTGTCTGAAAAATCTCCTTCAGGTCCAACAATTAAATTAATTTTTTTATTTTTTGATGAATTTTTAATTTCATTTAATTGTTCAACAAAAGTTTTATCTGAATTTATCAAACATACTATATTTACCGATTCAAAGTCATTCCATTCAATAAAATTTTTTAGCTTATTTAACTTTGGAAAGTAAGCTCTCGAACTTTGTTTACACGCAGAATGAATTGAAGATAAAAGCTTATCATGATTTACTGAAGATTTTACAGATTTATCAAATCTTACTGGAGTTAATTCATCAACTCCTAGCTCAACAGATTTTTCCAGAGCTATTTTAAATCTATTATTTTTAATTAAAGGCAGTGCAAGATGTATTTTAAAGTTTTGTTCTGATTTAATATGCTCTTTACTTAAAATTTTACCTTTCACAGCCTTTTTATTGGTCTCATTTATTATTGCTTGGTAAATGGTTCCTTGTCCATTTGTTAATGTTAATTGATCATTTATTTTAAGTCTAAGAACAGAAATAACATGGTGGGATTCTTTTTCATCAAGAACAAATGTTGTATTCTTAATATTTTGTTGATTGACAATTGAAAAATTACTCACGATTTATCTGATACTTTAGAAAAAGGTAACCTCCTCCAAAATCATCTTTGGAATGAATTGGTTTATCTACATTTAAGTAGTCATACCCNAAACCCAGAGATAATGTATTTCCAGAAGGCTGGGAAAAATTAACGCCAAACCCTAAAGAGGAACCTAAGTTAGTTTGCGATTCAGTACTTCTCCATTTTTTTGAAAAACTTGAGATTGTCTCATCGCCATCAACGGCAATAAAAGGTCCAATAGAAAAAGTTATATATGGTCTGAAGCTGTTTGCTATTTGACCATCAAATAAATAGTAATTAGTTTTAAAAAATAATGGAAAAAGTAAAATATCTTTTTCTCCAGCAACTGTGAACTGATTATAGAACGGATCATAAATTGGATATTCATCATTTCTTATATCATAAAATCTTAAATCTAAACCAATTGAAATATTAGATTTTTGAAATTTTTCATATTCATAACCAAATCCATATCCATTATTTGCAAAAAGAAAATTTATATTTTGAATCTTATCTTGAGCTTTTACTGAATTTGTCATAAAAATGACAATTAATAAAATTATAGCTTTATTCATTATCTTCAAACTCTGCATCCTTTACTTTTTTAAAATCAATCTTTGTATCTTTTTTTATAAATACTTTTTCATCTTTTTTCGTTGAAATCCTAAATAAAAACCATAAAACTGCTATTGCTATGATGTATTTTATCATATTATGATGGATTAAAATATTTTATACCTTGATGAGGCTGATGAATTTCATCAAGAAGGTTATCAAAATCCTCTGAATTTTCTACAAAATCTATATTATTTGTATTTATAATTAATAATGGACCTTCTTCATAATTAACAAAAAATTCTTGATAGCGTTCATTAACTTGATTGATATAATCTTGAGTAACATGTTTCTCGAAATCTCTACCTCTTTTTTTAATATTCTTCATAAGTCTGGGAGTATCTGCCTGCAAATAGACTACTAAATCGGGCTTAACAATATCTTTTTCTAATATATCAGCAACATGTGAATAAAGCTTGAATTCTGCCTCTGAGTTCAAAGTAAAGTCAGCAAAAAGTCTATCTTTTTCAAACATATAATCTGTTACAACCCCCTTTTGTAGAAGATTTAATTGCCTAATATCTTTCTGTTGCTGCTGATATCTTTGTAAAAGAAAAAAGATTTGTGTCTGAAATGCATTTGATTCAGGATCATCATAAAAATCTTTGAGAAAAGGATTTTCCTCAAATTTTTCGAAAACTTTCCTGGCNTTTAGTTTATCTGCAATCATATTAGCTAGACTGGTTTTGCCAACACCTATTGGTCCTTCAATTGCAATATATGTATCTAATTCTTTCACGCTTTCTTATCAATAATATGTTTTTGAACTACTGAAGTATCAGGACACTTTTCAAGTAAATCAACAATTTTAATATTAGTTTTAGGAAAAATTTCATCTGACGCAAGTTCTGCTAAAGGAATCAAAACAAATTTTCTTAAAAGAGCGCCTGGATGTGGTATTTGTAATTCGGGAGTATCAATAAAACTCTCTTTGAAAATTATTATATCAATATCAATTGTTCGAGGATGATTTTTTTGTCTTATTTCTTCTCTACCTAACATTTTTTCAATTTCACGAATCTTATCTAAAAGTTGAAAAGCAGTAAAAGTTGTCTCAAGCTCTATGACAATATTTAGAAAAGATGGTTGATTTTCATTATAGAGAGGTTCTGTTTTGTAAAATGAAGAAGATTTTATTTTAGAAATTTCAATATATGAACCCAATATAGCAATAGATGAGGCAATGTTTGACTCTTTATCTCCGATATTAGATCCAATGGATAAATAAACTTTGTTTTTAAACATTATACTATTTTACAAACAAAAAACCCTCATATAGAGGGTTTTTTGCATTTTATTTTTATAATTATCAAAAGAATGAATTACATCATTCCACCCATGCCACCCATGCCCATATCTGGAGCACCACCTGGCATTGGAGAATGATCATGTTCTTCTGGTTGTTCAGTTATTGCAGCTTCAGTAGTTAATAATAATCCTGAAATAGATGCAGCATTTTCAACTGCAACTCTTGCTACTTTAGCTGGATCGATAATTCCAGCTTTGAACATATTAACGTATTCATCTTGACGAGCATCATATCCAAAATCATTCTTTCCTTCAAGAACTTTTTGAACAACTATCGAAGCTTCAACTCCTGCATTAGAACAAATTTGTCTAATAGGACCTTCAAGAGCACGTTTCATAATATCAACTCCAACTTGCTCAGAGACAGATGCTTTTATTTTTTCTAAGTCTAAACTGGCTCTAAGTAATGCAACGCCACCGCCTGGAACTATGCCTTCTTCTACAGCTGCTCTTGTTGCATGAAGTGCATCATCAACTCTAGCTTTCTTTTCCTTCATTTCAACTTCAGTAGCTGCTCCAACATTAAGAACTGCAACTCCACCTGAAAGCTTAGCTAATCTTTCTTGCATCTTTTCTTTGTCATAGTCGGATGAAGATTTTTCAATTTGAACTTTAATTTCATTAACTCTAGCATCAATTGCCGATTTATCACCACTTCCGTCAACAATAGTTGTATTATCTTTATCACTTACAACTTTTTTACAAGTTCCTAGATAATCGAGTGTAGCACTTTCAAGTTTATAGCCTTGTTCTTCGGAAATAACAGTTGCACCAGTTAAAATTGCAATATCCTCAAGCATAGCTTTTCTTCTGTCACCAAATCCAGGAGCTTTTACTGCTAAAACCTTAAAAGTTCCTCTTAATTTGTTAACTACTAGTGTAGCCAATGCTTCACCTTCAATATCTTCAGCAATAATTAAGATTGGCTTTCCTGCTTGAACTACCTTTTCTAGGAGAGGTAGCAAATCTTTCATATTGCTAATTTTTTTGTCATGAACTAAAACAAAAGGATCATCTAAATCAGCTTCCATTGAATCGGAATTAGTTACAAAATATGGAGATAAATACCCTCTGTCAAATTGCATACCCTCAACAAACTCTAAATAAGTTTCAGCGGTTTTAGATTCTTCGACAGTAATGACTCCGTCTTTACCAACTTTATCCATTGCTTCAGCAATTTTTGAACCAATTTCATTGTCATCATTTGCGGATATTGTTGCAACTTGAGCTATTTGCTTTGAGTCAGGAATATCTTTAGATAGTTTTGAAATAGATTTAACTACACTATCTTTTGCTAAATCAATTCCTTTTTTAATTTCCATTGGATTTGCTCCGGCTGTAACATTTTTTAATCCTTCTGCAATAATTGATTGAGCTAAAACTGTTGCTGTTGTTGTTCCATCACCTGCAACATCTGATGTCTTGGATGCAACCTCTCTTACCATTTGAGCACCAACATTTTCAAGCTGATTTTCTAAATCAATTTCTTTTGCAACTGAAACACCATCTTTTGTTACCAGCGGTGATCCAAATTTTCTTTCAATAACTACATTTCTACCTTTCGGACCTAAGGTAACCTTGACAGCGTTAGCAAGCTTATCTACGCCCTTTTTGAGAGCTCCTCTTGCTTCTGTATCATATGCGATATCTTTAGCCATTTAATCCTCCTTATAAAATTGCCAGAATATCACTCTCTCTCATGATAAGCAAGTCTTTGCCTTCATATGTGATTTCTGTACCTGAATATTTACCATATAATACTACGTCGCCTGTTTTAACGGACATTTTGCTTGTAGTACCATCTTCATTATTTTTTCCTGGACCAACCACAACTACAGTACCTTGTTGAGGTTTTTCTTGAGCAGTATCAGGAAGTATAATTCCACTAGCTGTTGTTTCATCAGCAGCCATCGCTTCTACAACTACTCTATCTTCGAGCGGTTTAATTTTTAAAGACATTGTTTCATCCTTTTATTAGTTAAATAATATAAAGTTATATATGCAAAAAATGTGCCAATAAGCATTTTAACTATTTTTTATGCAAAAATGTCATATCTACTTATTTTTTGCACGATAATTTTAAAATTTTGTATCTAGAATTACAAATGAAATATTAATTATCTGCCTGTACTACCAAATCCGCCTTCGCCTCGGCTAGATTCAGACAACTCTTCAACTAATTCAAATTCAATAGGAGAACTATCAACAGCTACTAATTGAAAATATCTTTCTCCTCTCTTTATGTGAAAATCTTTATCATAAATATTAAAAATACATTGAAAAATATAATTCACCTCTGTATCCACCGTCAATAAGACCAATAGAATTAGCAAGCCTTAAAGGAGTCTTGGAAATACTAGANCTTGGAAATAAATAGTANGCNTTNNTATCTAAATTTTCGCATGCNATTTGNANTGGNATTGGTTGTGTACTTTTNGCTGGAATGATNTGATCTTCAACAANAAATAAATCTAATCCAGCATCNCCAGAGTGAAAATGTGAATGATTTTCATANAGCTCTTTNGCTCTATNGTTNAAAGCCTTAATCCTTAATTTCATTTTTATGAATAAGTGTTCTAATAGGATAAGGTATATCGATTTTTTCCTCTTTAAACTTTTTGTGAAGCTTTTTTATATAACTATTAAGTATAGTGTTATGATCTCCAAAGTTTTTTCCTTGAAAATAAATGAAAAAATTAATGCTGGAATCTGCAAATTCTCTAAACCTTATAACTGGTTTGTAAGATTTACTAACACAATCTAGCTCATCATAAATTTCATTGGCTACTTCTAAAGCAACTTTCTCAACATGTTCAAGGTCACTATCGTATGAAACTCCAATCTGAATAGGAACTCTAAAAGCAGAGTCCATAGAAGAAAAGTTTTTAGAAATTGAACCTGAAAGTACAGAATTAGGAATAGAAATTATGTTATTAGCTCTCTCACGAATTGTGGTGTATCTCCAGCCAACGTTTTCAACATAACCCTGGTAACCGTTATCGAGTTGTACATAATCACCTTCTTGCATTGTTTTACTCAAAAGAATATTAATTCCACCAAATAAATCTGACAATGTATCTTTTAGTGCTAATGAAACTGCCAAACCNCCAACACCNANTGCAGTAATTAAGGGTGTAATTGAAATNCCAAAAGACTGTAAAATAAACAAAATNCCAATTGAAAAAATTGCAACATTTGTCAAGCCTTTAAAAATACCTGTTGAAGGTAAAGATTTATTTGTTTGAGACCAAATATCAAGCAGCCCAAGTACGACTCTCGAAGCGGTTAAACTAATAGAAATGATTAAAAAAGCAGATATAATTTTTTGATAAATATCTTCAGGTCCTGGAAGCTCTGAATTTCCAACAGCTATCGATGAAAAAGCTAGAAAAAACCAAAATACGATAACAGAATTAATTGCATTAATCACTACGTCATCACTTTGCCAATTGTTTTTCTCTGAAAGAGATATTAGTCTTGAAACAAGAAATTTTTTGAAAAATAAGCCTAAAACAAGTCCTAAAAGGATTGTAATAATTGGTTCAATCCAAATTAATAAATTTGCCGGTATATAGTTTTCTAAGCCCATGAAAGGACTTTACACATAAAAGTTTAATTGTTCAAGCAATGTAAGTTAATTTTTAGGATCGATCCAATCGTCATTTTCTTTAATTAACTGTATCAATTCATCAACAGCATGCTCACTTGAAATATTTCTTTTTACTAATTCTTTGCCCTTATAAAGTGATATAACTCCGTCTCCAGAACCTACATAACCATAATCCGCATCTGCCATCTCTCCAGGTCCGTTAACAATACAGCCCATAACTGAAATCTTAAGCCCTTTTAAATGGTTTGTATGCTCTTTGACTAAAGCTGTGGTTTCTTGTAAATCAAATTTTGTTCTTCCACATGAAGGGCATGATATATAGTCAGTTTTAAATATTCTTGTTCTAGTATTTTGTAAAATCAAAAATGAAAGTTCATTTATCTTTGAATTAAAATCTTTTGTCTGAATCCATATACCATTTCCCATCCCCTCTAACAAAATTGAACCAATATCGATTGAGGCGTCTATAGCAACTTTCTCAAAGTCTGAACTTTGATAACTACCTTTTAAAATAATTGGAATTTCTATTTGTTTTTCTTCAAGAAAATTAAAGGCGCTTAGTAGTTCATGTCTATTTGCATTGTCAACATTTAAAACTATTACAACATTATTAGAGAATGTTTGCATAATAGTATTAGTTATTTTTGTTGATTCAATTTCAACAAAATTTAAAACATCAGAAGCTAATTCAGACTTTCTAAAATCTTTTAATGAATTAAAATAAGGAAAAATATTTTTTGAAAGATTTTCATTCCAATCTTTGCCCTCAATTATATATTTTTTTGAGTCATCAATATTATCGAGATCATCGATAAATAAATAATCTGGAAAATTTCCTTCAAAATCATTTGAATTATTTGAAATCACAATAGGTGGGTTTTTGTCTCCAATATTNTTAANAGATTTAGTCTCTCTTTTAAAAAATGAAAAAGCTCTTTTATCAGTATTCTTAAGTCTTNTTTTTTTAGAAATACTATCTATTTTTTCNAGAATTTTTTCAGCTGCAGGTATTTCAAACTCAGGATCTTCNGTTAATGATACNCGAATCGTATCTCCTATACCNTCCGTTAGNAAGGTTCCAATTCCCAATGCGGACTTTATTCTACCGTCNAGTCCATCTCCTGCTTCAGTAACTCCTAAATGAAGTGGAAAATGCATATTTTCATTTTCCATGGATTTAACAAGTAACCTNTATGCATGTATCATTACAATTGGATTGCTTGATTTCATTGATAAGACAANTTGATCATANTCATTTTGTTTNCAAATCCTTAAAAA
>FUFK010796046.1_pt1 | contig 20898 bp, 18 predicted proteins | sample 1021851 | NCBI WGS metagenome assembly FUFK01 (sample SAMEA51879418, study PRJEB19060) | metagenome
CTCAAGGGCAGCCACAAGCCGTTGGGGGCGCACTGGCAAGAGATGCAAGAGCGCTGGAAAGCGGATCCGCACGCATCTCTACCGCTGCAGCACGGACCGCGTTGGGAGGCCGAAGGCGAGCCCGACGCCCGCCTGTTTGCAGGATTGGAGCCCACCGCAATGGCCGCTCCCCGCGGCTACGCCCAGGTGTTCTCGCAGTCTCTGCTCCACGCCGGCTGGCATTCAGACGATGCCGAACCGCGCAAAGGGTTCCACATATCGTGGGTCGCCGACGGAGTTAGTATTGGAGGTATGCGCTTCAACGATCAAAGCGGCCGAATCGACGGAGTGCGCGAGCGGAGTGCCAAACTGCGGGAGGTTATGGATCCAGAGCGGCGACACGTGGCAATGGACAACGCGACGCTCGAGCGGCTGGTGGGTCTGTGGGACGAGGAATGGCCCCCCACACTACGCCAGCGCTTCCGACTCTAATAGTAGCGTCGGAAACCCGTCTATACGCATCGACCCCCCGTTTCAGTCAAGATCTGATAATCCAGAGAGCAAAAAATGAGCGACGCTATGAACGGAAAAACCGTGGTTATTACCGGTGCGCACGCATAAACGACGCAATCTGCGCTATGGCCCGCTGGCCTTCGGGCAGGAGGGGTTCGTGTGAGGGAAAAACGTGGAACATCCCTGGCCAAACTTCGAGCGTAACGTCGACACCAGACGCGCGGGCTTGAGCGGCGGCTGCACAGCTATCGTCGCGGATAATTTCATGCTCTCCCACCTGAATTAACAGCGGAGGCAGACCGGCATAGTCGGCGAAAACCGGCGAGGCATAGGGATGGCGGGGGTCAGTATTACCGAGGTACGCATGCACAAACTGCGGCAAGCAACGCGGACTCATAATCGGGTCGTGCGCCTCTTCAGTCTGCAGACTCTCTCCGGTGAGCGTCATATCGGTGAAAGCCGATAGCGCAATACCGGCAGCAGGCAGCGCACGAATCACCCACCGTGATCCCGAAGGAACGTCTGCCAGCCTGCCAAGGATCCCGTGTCGGATCTGGCGGGCAACCCGGTGGCGTACCACCGAACCCCCCACCGACTTACTGACGGTGACCCCGAAACGCGCTGGATCGTCACCACCGTCGAAGGCACTGTGCACGACCACCGTGGGGGTCACAGACCGTTGGCCGGACCTGACGGTCCGACGAAAATCCTCAGAATTGGTAAGCCGGTGGGCTTTGGGCAACATCGCGCGACAGCTCCTACGTGGTCGAGCGCCTACGAAGCCGACCGCCTACGCAGTCAGGCGGGAGCGACCCTTGGAACGGCGGTTGGCGATGATGGATCGCCCCGCGCGGGTCCGCATCCGGGCACGGAAACCGTGCTTGCGTGCCCGACGACGATTGTTGGGCTGGAAAGTGCGCTTCATGGTCCGTGCTCCCAGAAAGTGGTGAAACGAGCGCCTTAGGTTACGACCTGCCCCTCAGGGCGGTCAAACCGGGGTAGACAACCCACTCTCCGCCTGACCCGATCCGCCAGAACACCTCACCAGACTCTTGATCGGCGTTAGGTGGATCCTGCTGAGAATCAATCCAAGGTCAGGTGCGCCAACCGAGATCCGTTGGAACCTGGGTGGGCGAATTTCCCCATTGATCTTGTGCCCATGACCTAAGCGCATTAGTGTTTCGGTTCCACATCCACACCTGTGGATAAGTGTGTGGACAAGTTGCTGATAACTGGGGAAAGTAGGCACCGTGGCAGAGGAAAACGACCTCACCCCCTACTGGGACACCGCCCTGGCCAGCCTCACCGAGGAAGAATTGCCCGCCCAACAGCGTGCCTTCGTCACCCTCACCCAACCCCTCGGACTCGTGGGCGACACCGCTCTCGTTGCCGCCCCCAATGACTTCACCAAGGACGTTCTGGAAACCAGACTCCGACCCATCGTCGTCCGCGCCCTCACCGACACCATCGGACAGGACATCCGGCTCGCCGTCACCGTCGACCCGTCCTTGACTCCGCCCGTCGACGATGACGTGACCGATCAGATGGCGGACGCCACCTACGCCGACGAAGCTCCCAGCGTCGCGCCCGAGAACGACGAGGCCCAGCCCGTGCGCGACGAAGCAGCGGCGCGTCCGGGAACGGGGTCTCCCGACACCCGATCGGGAGACGGTCGGCTCAACGACAAATACATCTTCGACACGTTTGTCATCGGCTCCAGCAACCGATTCGCACACGCAGCGGCCGTCGCGGTCGCCGAACAGCCTGCTCGTGCCTACAACCCTCTGTTCATCTACGGCGGCTCTGGGTTGGGTAAGACGCACCTACTCCACGCCATCGGCCACTACACCCGCACGCTCTACAAAGGAACGCACGTCCGCTACGTGAGCTCCGAGGAATTCACCAACGAATTCATCAACTCCATCCGCGACGACAAGGCCTCAGCCTTCCAACGGCGCTACCGAGAAACCGATGTTCTGCTCGTCGATGACATTCAGTTCCTTAGCGGGAAAGTCCAGACGCAGGAGGAGTTTTTCCATACTTTCAACACACTGCACAACGCCAACAAGCAGATCGTCATAACCTCCGATTTGCCGCCCAAGCAATTGCAGGAGTTCGAGGACCGTATGCGTTCGCGGTTCGAGTGGGGGTTGATCACCGATATTCAACCACCGGACCTCGAGACCCGTATCGCGATCTTGAGAAAGAAGACGAAGCAAGAGCGCCTCGTCGCGCCGCCCGAGGTGTTGGAATACATAGCGTCGAAGATCACCACCAACATTCGAGAGCTCGAGGGCGCGCTCATCCGCGTGACAGCGTTCGCTTCCTTGAACCGCCAGCCGGTCGATCTGACCATCACCGAGGTGGTACTCAAGGACCTCTTGCCGTCCGAAACTGGACCCGAGATCACAGCGGCCCAAATCATGGCCGCAACCGCTCAGTACTTCGGCGTCACCGTAGACGATCTTTGTGGTTCCTCTCGGTCTCGCGTCCTGGTAACAGCCCGACAGATCGCTATGTACTTGTGTCGAGAATTAACTGATCTCTCACTTCCAAAAATCGGTCAGGCGTTCGGGGGGCGGGATCACACCACGGTGATGCATGCAGACCGAAAGATCCGCCAATTGATGGCCGAGCGTCGCTCTTTGTTCAACCAGGTCACCGATCTCACGAGCCGCATTAAGTCCCAGCCACGGCCGACCCCATGACCACCCCCGTCGCTTCACAAACCGGGCCCTCACACACCCCCTCCGTCTCTGGTCTGTCTTTATCCCCAGAATGTCCCCAGATGTGGACCAAGGATGTGGATAATATTGGGGATAACTCGTACCGTCGTGTCCGTTTTGAGCGATCCGCGCATCTATCCCCATCTGTGGATCACCTGTGGACGGGGTCGAGGGAACCCCTCCTAGGGAGACACCACACCTGGGGACGAAAACGCTCTCACTGGGGACGAACATCCGGTGTTCTTTCCCTATCCCCAGACCACAGGCCGCCATCCACTCGCACGCCCACAGCCGATCCCCAACGCAACATCCCGCGTCCACGGGGAAATTTCCCGTTGTGCACACAATCCACATCCCCGATGACTATGACTACTTACTTTCATCAGTCAATAACTACACAACCTTCACGGACGCCCCCGTGGATATCTCCCCTAGTCTTCGTCAATCACCGCTTGTCGGGGGCATCTTTGGCCGAACGCACCGGTAGGCACGTACGTAAGGGAGTGGACGAGTGAAAATTCGAGTGGAACGAGACTCGCTCGCCGATGCTGTCGCATGGTCGGCTCGTACGTTGCCAAACCGGCCGAGCTTGCCCGTACTCGCTGGGCTCGTCATCACCGCCAGCGACTCGCACGTTGCCCTCAGCGGTTTCGACTACGAGGTCTCAACTCGAGCCAACATCGAAGCGCATGTCGAGACCGAAGGATCGGTTTTGGTGTCCGGCCGTTTGCTTGCTGACATCGCCCGCTCGCTGCCCGCACAACCGGTGGTCATGGCCGCCGAGGGCTCTCGCGTAGTGATCACCTGCGGACGTTCGAATTTCACCCTTCCCACACTCCCGCTGGACGACTATCCGTCACTGCCGGAGATGCCCCAGTCGAGTGGAACCATCGACGCGTCCTTGTTTGCGCATGCCGTTGGCCAGGTGGCGATTGCGGCAGGTCGTGACGACACGCTTCCGACATTGACCGGTGTTCGGGTGGAAGTAGACGGATCGACCATTGTGATGGCGGCGACGGACAGGTATCGATTGGCTGTACGTGAGTGCGGGTGGTCCCCGAGTGATTCGAAAGCTCACGCGGAATTGTTGGTTCCGGCGAAAACCATGTTGGACACCGCGAAATCTCTGGCGTCGGCCAACGACGTCACGATTGCTTTAGCGCCCGAAGGTGAACGGCTCATGGGATTCGAGGGTGCGGATCGACGGACAACGACACGATTGCTCGACGGTGAATTCCCCAAGTATCGATCGCTACTCCCCAGTGAATCGTCGACGCACGCCCGCGTGGACACAGCGTCGCTGATCGAAGCGGTCAAGAGAGTGGCCCTCGTCGCCGAAAGGAACACTCCACTGCGATTGACGTTCAGCGGAGCCGAGGTGGCTCTTCGTGCGGGCAATGGTGAGGACGCCCAAGCCGAAGAAGTGGTGGAAGCATCCATCGATGGAGACGACATCGAGATCGCGTTCAACCCCGTGTACCTCCAGGACGGCTTGACATCGATCGATGCTGGGACCGCGCAATTCGCCTTCACCCAAGCCACGCGGCCAGCAGTCATCACCGGAATGGTCGACGGGAGCTCCGTCGAGGAATACCGGTACCTCCTCATGCCTGTTCGGCTGACTGGCTGACTATGTGGGTTCAGGCACTGAGCCTGACGGACTATCGCTCCTACCCGCAGGTGGATATCGAGTTCACACCTGGAGTGTCCACACTCGTCGGGATGAACGGGCAGGGGAAAACGAACATCGTGGAGGCGATCGCCTACCTGGCGACCCTCAGTAGTCATCGAGTATCCACGGATGCTCCGTTGGTGCGACAAGGAACCGAGCACGCGGTCATCCGTGCGCGGGTGCGAGAAGACGAACGCTCAGTGTCCTTAGACCTGCAGGTCAACCCCGGCGGATCCAACAAAGCCCGCATCAATCGCTCGCCGGCTACCAAAGCCGCAGACATCCTGGGCATCGTCCGTTCGGTGCTCTTCGCTCCCGAGGATCTATCTCTCGTACGAGGTGATCCCGCAGACCGGCGACGGTTCCTCGATGACATGTCCGTGCAACGACATCCACGCATGTTGGGAGTGAAGGCGGACTACGACAGAGTGCTACGACAACGCAATGCCCTGTTGAAGTCTGCCGGGGGACGCCCATCGGCGTCGATGAGCCAAACCCTCGAGGTGTGGGACGACCAGTTGGTAGAACTCGGCGCCGACATCATTTGCCACCGCTCACAACTCATTCACAATCTCGCCCCGCACGTCCAGGCCGCGTACGAGTCGATCGCGCAGGGAGCCACCGTCGATGTTCGATACCGGCCGTCATCACCCGGCGTCAACGACGAACACGCAACACATTCCTTACCCGAGGCTTTTCGTCAGGACTTACGCGAGCGACGAGAGGACGAGTTCCGACGCGGGATCACCCTGGTTGGTCCCCACCGAGACGATGTCGACCTCGTGCTTGACGGTCTTCCAGTGAAGGGGTACGCGTCGCACGGTGAATCGTGGTCCATGGCCTTGTCGCTGCGGTTGGCGGCGGCGGAGGTTCTCCGCTGCGACGACGTGGACCCGATCATCATTCTTGACGATGTGTTCGCCGAACTCGACACCACCAGACGAGATCAGTTGGCGACCATGGTTCAGGGAGTGACCCAGGTCTTCATCACCGCGGCGGTGCTTGACGATGTTCCGGCCGAGCTCACCGGTGCCCGATTCACGGTCACCCAGGGTCAGGTGACGGCGGCATGACGTCCGATGACGCACACACCCCAGACAGCGAGGAGTCAGATCTCCGCGCTGCGACCCGTGCGTTTCAACGTGCCCGGTCGAGCGGGGTGTCCGTCGCGGGAACGTCCTCCGCAAACCCGCCGGGACGAACATCAAAGCGGCGCTCGAAGCCATCCGGTACACCAGCAGGGAAATCCTCCGATCCAACCTTGATGTCGACCGCGCTCGCTGAGTTCCTCAACCACCAGGGATGGGAAGACGACGCCGCGCGCGCTGGACTGTTTGAACATTGGCGGGAGATCGTCGGCGAGGACGTAGCCGAGCACGTCCACGTGGAATCATGGAACGACGGGCAGTTGGTGTTACGAGCGGACTCGACCGCATGGGCCACCCAGGTGCGCCTGCTTACGGCGTCCCTGCTGGAACGGGTGCGAGCGGCCCTGGGCCCGGATGTTGTGGAAAGCGTGCAGGTGAAGGGCCCACAGGCACCCTCGTGGCGCGCGGGCCCCCGGGTGGTCAAAGGTCGTGGCCCCCGCGACACCTACGGGTAAAGCAGGCCGGCTCGGGCGCCATCCAGAAAGGCACGACGCAGGCCTACAACATTCACCAACGGTCTATTAGGGATTATCAGTCCCCCGGTACACAACCTGGGGGTCCGTGAGCCACATCAGGCATCCTCGTCCGTTTTTCGTAGGTCGGTGTGCTCAGAATTGATCCGGCGGAGGTAGAATTGGATCGTATTCCTCCCACCCCCGGAGATGCTCTGGAGAGCCACTCCGTGGAGGCCCGCCATGCCCTCGGAAACACCGAGGCGTTTCGTTAGGAAAGGCAGGACCCGGTGTCCTACGACGCAAGTGCGATCACCGTTCTCGAGGGCCTCGATGCCGTGCGCAAACGCCCGGGCATGTACATCGGGTCCACCGGTGAGCGGGGCCTGCACCACCTCGTCTACGAAGTCGTCGACAACGCGGTGGACGAGGCAATGGCGGGCTACGCCTCGACGATTTCCGTGACGCTGCTCGCCGATGGTGGGGTCCGAGTCGTCGACGATGGCCGCGGAATTCCCGTGGACGACCATCCGGTGGAGAAAAAGCCGGCAGTGGAGGTGGTCCTGACCGTTCTGCACGCCGGTGGAAAGTTCGGTGGCGGCGGTTACCAGGTGTCCGGTGGGCTGCATGGTGTTGGTGTCTCAGTCGTCAACGCTTTGTCCGCTCACCTCAAGGTGGAGGTCCACCGCGACGGAGCTGTCTACCGACAGTCCTACGACCGTGGCGTTCCCACGGCCCCGCTGGCCCAAGGGGAATCAACGACCGTCACCGGGACCACGGTCACGTTCTGGCCGGATACGGAAGTTTTCGACACGACATGGTTCGACTTCACCACGCTGTCTCGTCGCTTCCAGGAGATGGCGTTCTTGAACAAAGGGCTCAGCCTCGAACTAACCGACGAGCGGCGCGGAGCGACACCGCTCATCGACGCTGCAGAAGCTGCCGATCCGACGGAGGAGCAGGTCAAGAGCGTTCGGTATCACTACGAGGGTGGCATCGTCGACTTCGTCCGACACATCAACGCCAGCAAAGGCGTTTCCAACCCATCGATCATCGAAATCGGCTCGGAGAATGATGACGCCGGCCTGAGCGCCGAGATCGCGTTGCAGTGGAATACGACGTTCGCTGAGTCGGTCTACACCTTCGCGAACACGATCAACACCACCGAGGGTGGAACACACGAAGAAGGTTTCCGGACCGCGCTGACCAGTCTGGTGAATAAGTTCGCTCGCGAGTGGGGCGTTTTGAAAGAAAAGGACGCGAATCTCACGGGTGAAGATGTGCGCGAAGGCCTCACCGCGATCGTGTCGGTGAAACTGATGGAACCTCAGTTTGAAGGCCAGACGAAGACGAAGCTCGGCAACACCGAGATGAAGACGTTTGTCCAGAAGATCGTGAACGATCAACTCGGTGCGTGGTTCGAGTCGAACCCGACCGAAGGAAAAGAGATCGCGCGTAAATCCGTGTATGCGGCATCGGCACGCATCGCAGCACGCAAGGCCCGCGACCTGGCCCGCAACCGCAAAGGCCTACTCGGCGGCGCCGGTATGCCAGGGAAGTTGATCGACTGCTCGAGTCGCGAACCCGAGGAATGCGAGATCTTCATCGTCGAGGGCGATTCGGCCGGCGGCTCGGCTCGGCAGGGTCGCGACCCACGTATTCAGGCGATTTTGCCGATCCGAGGAAAGATCCTGAACGTCGAAAAGGCCCGCATCGACAAGGTTCTCGGTAACAACGAGGTACAGGCCTTGGTGTCTGCGCTCGGTACAGGCGTGCAGGACGAGTTCGATTTAAATCGGTTGCGGTACAACAAATTGGTCCTGATGGCCGATGCTGATGTCGACGGTCAACATATCCGCACTTTGTTGTTGACGTTGCTGTTTCGCTTCATGCGTCCCTTGGTGGAACTCGGGCACGTCTACCTGGCGCAACCTCCGCTGTACAAGATCAAGTGGCAGCGCGAGGAATCCGAATTCGCGTACTCCGATCGAGAACGAGACGCACTCATCGAAGCGGGACAGGCCGCAGGACGAAAACTCCCCAAGGAAGAAGCCGTTCAGCGTTACAAGGGCCTAGGCGAGATGAACGCCGATGAGTTGTGGGAGACGACGATGGACCCCGCGCGCCGAGTCTTGCTCCAAGTGACCTTGGACGACGCCGCCCAGGCCGATGAAATGTTCAGCGTACTGATGGGGGAGGACGTCGAATCACGGCGCAACTTCATCCAGCAAAACGCCCGCGACGTTCGCTTCCTGGACATCTGACGGCGACAAGAGATGACACGCGACGAGAAGCACAGACTTTCCCCCACGACGACAATGACGGAGGCATAAGTGCCCGACGATATCGACACCATCGACGCGACGGCTGGCGGCGAACCACCTGAGGCTACGCGTGTCGAGCCTGTCGATCTGCAAACCGAGATGCAGCGGTCCTACTTGGACTACTCAATGTCCGTCATCGTGTCTCGCGCGCTTCCTGACGCGCGCGACGGTCTCAAGCCGGTGCACCGCCGCGTGCTGTATGCGATGTACGACGGTGGATATCGGCCGGACCGTAACTTCTCCAAGAGCGCCCGAGTGGTCGGCGACGTCATGGGCAACTACCACCCGCATGGAGACAGCGCGATCTACGACGCCCTCGTCCGACTCGCGCAACCATGGAGTCTTCGGTATCCGCTCGTGCAAGGCCAGGGGAACTTCGGTTCACCCGGGAACGATCCGCCCGCAGCCCAGCGCTACACCGAGTGCCGGATGGCCCAGTTGGCCATGGAGACGGTGCGAGATATCGATGAAGAGACCGTCGATTTCGCCCCGAACTACGACGGCCGGACCCTCGAGCCCACTGTTCTGCCCAGTCGGTTCCCGAACCTGCTGGTCAACGGAAGCGCCGGCATTGCTGTCGGTATGGCCACCAACATCCCGCCCCACAACCTGCGGGAAGTCGCCGAGGCTGCGACGTGGCTACTGAACAACCCGGAAGCATCCACCGAGGAGCGCCTGACCGCCCTTCTCGACATCGTCCAAGGCCCAGATTTCCCCACCGGAGCGACGATCATCGGCAAGCGAGGCATCGAGGACGCCTACCGCACCGGTCGTGGATCGATCACGATGCGCGCCGTTGTCGAAGTGGACGAGGATGCCAAGGGTCGACAGAGCCTGATCGTGACCGAACTGCCGTACCAGGTGAACCCGGACAATCTGCTACTACGCATCGCCGAACTAGTCGGCGACGGAAAACTGACCGGCATCTCCGATGTTCGGGACGATTCATCGTCTCGCACGGGCATGCGCTTGATCATCGACCTGAAGCGAGACGCGGTCGCACAGGTCGTACTGAATCAGCTCTACAAGCACACGCAACTACAAGACAACTTCGGTGCGAACATGCTCGCGCTGGTGGATGGCGTCCCCCGCACATTGACGCTGGAGCAGTTCCTTCGTTACTGGATCGCGCATCAAATCGAGGTCATCCAACGACGGACGCGGTACCGGCTCCGCAAAGCCGAGGAACGCGCACACATCCTTCGTGGTTACCTGAAGGCACTCGACGCACTCGACGACGTCATCGCCTTGATCCGAGCAAGCGCGACAGTGGAGGACGCTCGCACCGGTCTGATGGAACTGCTGGAGATTGACGAACTGCAGGCCACAGCGATTCTCGATATGCAGCTGCGTCGGCTCGCTGCCATGGAACGCCAGAAAATCATCGACGAGTACGACGAGTTGATGACGAAGATCGCTGACTACAACGACATCCTCACCAACGAGCCGCGGCAACGCTTGATCGTCTCGGAAGAACTAGGGGAGATCGTCGGCAAGTACGGCGATGATCGTCGAACCGAGATCCTCCCCTGGGACGGTGAGGTCACCGACGAGGATCTCATCGCAGAAGAGGACGTCGTCGTGACGATCACCTCCGGTGGGTACGCGAAACGAACCCGCTCGGACCTGTACCGGGCGCAACGCCGTGGCGGGCGTGGCGTTCGAGGAGCTGCGCTTCGACAAGACGATGTCGTCGAGCACTTCATGGTGACCAGCACTCACAACTGGCTGTTGTTCTTCACCAATCAGGGTCGCATCTATCGAGCGAAGGGCTACCAACTACCCGACGCGAGCCGTGACGCGAAGGGCCAGCACGTAGCCAACCTGCTGGCATTTCGGCCCGAGGAGACCATCGCGTCCGTTCTGTCCATTCCCGGGTACGACGCAGCTGACTACCTCGTGCTCGCCACCCGCAGCGGTCAGGTGAAGAAAACACGACTGAGCGACTACGACACGAATCGGCAAGGCGGGATCATTGCGATCAATCTCGCCGAAGACGACGAAGTGATCGGCGCACGCTTGGTGTCGACAGAAGACGACATCTTCCTAGCGTCGACCAAGGGAATGAGCGTCCGCTTCACAGCAAGCGACGAGATCCTGCGTCCCATGGGTCGGGACACACGGGGCGTCATCGGGATGCGGTTCCGTGAGGGCGACTCGCTTCTCAGCATGGACATCGTGCGACCGGGCCAACACATCGTGACCATCACCGACGGCGGATTCGCCAAACGAACCCTGGAAGACGAGTGGGCGGCTCGTAACCGAGGGATTCTCGGCGTGCGAGCAATGAAGATCGACGAGAAGCGCGGATCGCTCGTTGCCGCGATGATCTGCGATCCGGACGATCAGATTTTCGCGATCGCGAGCAACGGTGTGGTCATCCGGACAGCCGTGTCTGAGTTGCGGCCGTCAGGCCGTGACACGATGGGTGTCACGATGATGCGGCTGGGTGATGAGGACTCGGTTGTCGCCGTGGCACGGAGCGGTGAGAAGGCGAGTGAGGACGACATCTCCGATGACGTGCAGGATGACGTGCAGGATGAGACCGAGCCCGGAGAGTCCGACGCAGAAGCGGTGGAGAGCCAGGAGGGTGACTCGGCGTGAGCCAACCGGCAGGGCAACGAGCGCGGCGTCGTGGCCAGCAGCCACCCGTCGCAGTCGAGTCGGCTGGTGCAGCAGGGTGGCCGGTGGATCCCACGGCCGACGCGCCGCCGGCAGCCACGAGTTCCGATCCCCCACCGGAGAAGTGGCGCAGGAAGCGTCCCGAGCCGCGGCGCGCTCGGGTGTATGTCACGCGACTTGACCCCTGGTCGGTAGCGAAGGCTGCGTTCTTGCTGTCGCTGGCGATCGGCATTGTGATCGTCGTTGCGTTCGGCTTCGTGTTCTGGACCCTGGACTCCACCGGAGCCCTGGATGCAGTGTCACGAACGATCGATGATGTGTTGGGAACCGGTGGCTTCGACCTACTCACGTCACTGGAACTGTCGCGCGTTCTCGGCTTCGCTGCCGTGATAGCGAGTGTGGAGATCGTCTTGGTATCCGCCCTGGCCACCTTGTTCGCATTCTTATACAACGTGACCGTCGGCCTGACGGGCGGCATAGAAGTCGTACTATCTGACAACTAGGACCGAGAGACAGATCGCATCCGTCGATCCGGTAATGTCATCTTCGCTTCGGGGCCTATAGCTCAGCCTGGTTAGAGCGCTTCCCTGATAAGGAAGAGGCCGATGGTTCAAGTCCATCTAGGCCCACATCTCGCTCGGCTGATGCCGATCGTTCCTACCCGAAACGCCCGGAGATGTAATCCTCGGTCTGCTGATGCTTCGGCTGAGAGAAAATGTCCGTCGTTGAACCGACCTCAATCAACCTGCCAGGTTCACCGACGCTCTCGAGATTGAAGAAGGCTGTTTCGTCCGACACCCGAGCTGCCTGCTGCATGTTGTGCGTGACGATGATGATCGTGTACTGATTCTTCAAGTCGTGAATCAGATCCTCGATCGCGAGGGTCGAGATCGGATCTAGCGCCGAGCACGGCTCATCCATCAGGAGCACTTCCGGCTCGACGGCTATCGCGCGGGCGATACACAAACGCTGCTGTTGCCCACCAGATAACCCGGCCCCCGGGCGATCAAGACGGTCTTTGACTTCGTCCCACAGGTTTGCTCCTTGCAAGGATCGTTCGACGGTGTCGTCGAACGAGGACTTCTTCACCCCGCGTGATTTCTCCAACTTGAGGCCGGCGATGACGTTGTCGTAGATGGACATCGTGGGGAAGGGGTTGGGGCGTTGGAACACCATCCCGATGGTGCGCCGCACAAGCACTGGGTCGACGTTGGGGGCGTAAATATCCTCACCATCGAGAAGTACCTGACCACTGACCCGGGCACCGGGAGTCACCTCGTGCATGCGGTCGATGGACCGGAGCACGGTCGACTTTCCGCACCCGGAGGGGCCGATGAAGCTCATGACCGATTGGGGTCGCACCTGCAGGCTCACACCCTGCACGGCAAGGAAATCGCTGTAGTAGATGTCGAGGTTCTTGAGCTCGATCCGGAACTGGGTAACAGCCTCGGGAGAGACAATCGATGACGTCACGAGCTTCTCCTGTCCGGTGGCCTCGACGGTTGGGTCGGTGGCGGTATCCGACGATACTGACGTGCGGTGGGCATCCATCAACGCTCCCGGGGAGCGTAGATCGCGGCAAGGATCCGAGCTCCCGAGTAGAAGATCAGCACGAGGAAAATCAGCGCGAACGCGCCACCCCATGCTCGGTCCAGGGACGACTGCGTGCCTCGGGCTATCTGATCCCAGATGAAGGTCGGAAGTGACGCTTGGGATCCCTCGAAGGCGTTCCAGTTCACGTCCTGGGCTAGGAAGGTGGTCAGAAGCAACGGCGCGGTTTCTCCGGTGACTCGGGCAACAGCGAGCATGACGCCGGTGATGATTCCGCTGATCGCCGTGGGAATGACGATCTTGATGATCACCTTGTACTTGGGTATGCCCAGGGCGAGCGCCCCCTCACGGAGTTCGTTGGGGACGATCTTCAACATCTCCTCGGCCGACTTGATGACGACGGGGATCATCAGGATGCTCAACGCCAGGCCTGCGGCCAGCCCCGATTGGGGGAAGCCGAGGGTCAAGATCCAGAACGTGAAGATGAACATGCCGGCGATGATGGACGGGATACCGGTCATCACATCGACGAAGAAGTTGATGCTCCGAGCCAGTCGCCCACGCCCGTACTCGCTGAGGTAGACAGCTGTGCAGATACCGATCGGGACAGAGATCAAAGTCGCGATGCCGACTTGGGTGAGGGTGCCGACGACGGCGTGGAGGATGCCGCCCCCTTCGGCGCGGGGGTTGACGTTACGCATCGTGGAGGTCAAGAACTCCAGGTTGATGACCGAGATGCCCTTGGTGATGACGGTGATGAGAATCCACGCCAAGGGAATGATCGCGGCCGCTGCGGTCAGGTAGATGGCGGCGGTTGCGATCCGATCGGTGGCGTGGCGTCGGCCCTCGACCGAGAGCGTCCACCCGCCGTAAATGAGGAGGAAGGCGAGCAGTGCGACGACCCACCAGGTCAGGCCCAGGATCTTCACCCCGGTGACGAGAAGAAGGATGCCGATCAGCAGTCCAGCGGCGACGGAGGCAGCAGGTGCCCAGCGGGGGAGACGGCGTCCGGTGAGCCGTAGCGGATCGTCGCTCGGGTTGATGGGTAAGTGAACGTCGGTTTTGAGACTCATCAGTTGGCCCCGGAGAAGTCTTTGCGACGGTTCACGACCCACCGCGCCGTCATGTTCACCACGAGGGTGATGAAGAACAACACGAGGCCGGTGGCGATCAAAGCGCTGCGACCGTTGTCGCCGGCCTCACCCCACTTCAGGGCGATGTTGGCGGCGATCGAGTTGCCGCCAGGCTCAGTCAACTTCCAATTGATCTCGAAGACCGCAGAGAGGATGAGCGCCACCGCGATGGTTTCACCGAGTGCGCGACCTAATCCGAGCATCGCGGCCGAGATCATGCCGGGGCGACTGAACGGGAAGACCGACATGCGAATCATTTCCCAGCGAGTGGCTCCGAGGGCGAGACTCGCCTCGATGTGACTGCGGGGCACCTGGAGGAAAACTTCGCGGGAGATCGCTGACACCGTCGGAAGGATCATTAAGGCGAGAACGACTCCGGCGATGAGGATGCTCTTGGTGTAGAGGTCGACGTTGTTGGTGAAGATCGGGATCCACCCGAGATACGTAGACAGCCATTCAGCAAAGGGGACCAAGTAGGGCATGAAGTTATACAAACCCCAGAGGCCGAAGATGATCGAAGGAACTGCCGCCAGCAAATCGACGATGAACCCTAGGCCCTTGGAGAGCCGCCGGGGAGCGTAGAAGGCGATGAACAAGGCGGTGCCGATACCGATCGGCACGGCGATGACCATGGCCAGGATCGACGTCCACAGCGTCCCGAAGATCAGGACGGAGATACCCCAGGAGGGCGGGTCCGCATCGGGGAGCCACTGCTGGTTTGTCAGCAGCGAACCCGTGTTGTTCTGCAGGGCGGGAATCGACTTCCAGACAAGGAACGCGGCAATGGCCGCCAGCACGACCAAAACGGTGATGCCCGCTCCGGTGGTCAGGAAACGGAAATTACGGTCGCCAGGTCTGACGGCTCGCTCTGATGTGATCCCAGGTTGAAGGGGGGGTTCGTGGACCGGGGCGCTCACGTAGGGAGGTCCCTTTCAGTGGGGTGTCGGACCGGGGCTTTCTGTGGTGTTTCGGTGGGGAGGTGTATCCGAAACGCTAGTGGAATTTCTCCGCGGTTGCACCGTCGTTGGGCAGGTTGACGTGGCAACAAAACCCTGCCCCGGCACTCACGCACAGACGGTGTCCGCCGGTGGTGTCCGGACGTCTTACCCATCCGTGTCAGCCGCTGTACCACCGGCCCGACCCGAGGCGTGATCATCGTTGCTTGGGTCGGGCCGATAGGTCGACCGAGTGCGGAGCGTCGTGATTACTGGAGGGCGTCGACCGAGGTGCGGACCTTGTCGAGCAACTCTCCGGTGATCGGGACGTACCCGATGTTCTCCAGCATTCCCTGCCCGTCGTCCGAGGCGGCGAAATCGAGGAAGGCCTTGACGAGTTCAGAATTCTGATCATCAGCCAGACCCCCGGTGCAGCCCACCTCGTAGGTGACCAAAGTGATCGGGTAAGCACCCTCTGCAGTGGTCCCGTAATCGATGGACAGGACGAGGTCGTTTCCTTCGCCCACGATCTCCGCAGCACTCAAGGCATTGGAAGCGTTCTGAGCCGTGGGCTCGACGGGGCCGGCGCCTTGGTCGACAGAGGCTGCCTTGGCGTTGATCGCATCCATGACGTAAGAGAGTTCGACATACCCGATGGAGTTCGGGGTCTGCTCTACCGACGCGGTGACCTGATCGGAGCCCTTAGCACCTTGTCCGCCGGGCGCGGTCCACTCTTTGCCGGTGTCGTACGCCCAGATGTCGGGAGCGACGGTCGCCAAGTAGGCGGAGAAGTTGGCGGTTGTTCCCGAACTGTCCGAACGGTGGAACTGGGCGATCGTGGCATCCGGCAGTGAGACACCGGAGTTAGTGGCCGCAATGGCGGGATCGTTCCACGACGTGATCTCGCTGGCGAAGATGCCGGCGATGGCCTCTGGGCTCAACACGAGATTGTCGACGCCCTCGAGGTTGTATGCCACGGCGATAGCGCCGCCAACCATCGGGATATTGAGGGCGTCATTTCCCTCGCAGCGCTCGACGGCCGCCGCCATATCTTCCTCAACAACGGCAGCGTCCGTGCCAGCGAAGGACACCTGGCCGGAAACAAACGATTCGACACCCGCGCCGGAACCGACGGGCTGGTAGTCGATGGTCGATTCGGGGCATGCGATCTGGTAGGCCGTCACCCACTCGGTGATGGCATTCGCCTGGGCGCTCGAGCCGGCCGCCTGGATACTCCCGTCGACGCAATTCACGTCCATTGCCGACGAACTGGAACCAGAATTGCTGGAGGTCGAGGAATCATCACTCGAGCCACATGCAGCAAGAAAGATCGAGATGCCCGCGACGGCAGCCGTCACAGCCAGGGTCTTCATGTTCTTCACGAAGGTCCTCCGCTTGTTGGGTTTAGCCGGGTGATGGTGTGCCCGACGACGCAAACGCTAGGAATGCCATGTGAACGCTCCACCGGAGCAAAGTGAACGAAAGATGAACAATGCATCGCCGTTCCATAACAGACGACCCTGACCACGATCCCTGCATTGCCTGAAGGCAACCGACAGGTGACGAAAACCTGACGTTTACACCCCGTTGGTGCTCCCGGGGCAGGACAGGGCACTATTACCTTCCACCAACGAACGACGGAGGCCCCAATGAAGAAGCTGCTGTTCCTGGCGATTCTCGGAGGCGTCGGCTACCTGGTGTACCGCCAATACATGGCGAGCCAGGCCGAGCAGGATCTGTGGGCCGAAGCCACCGCGGCACCCGACCTGCGATAGCGGTCACCACCGGTGAGTTCACGCCGGTCTACCGGGAGCCTCGCGCTCCGGTAACCTTCTGCGTCGCGCGAGAGCGAGAACGTCAGGGGGCTTAGCTCAGCTGGTAGAGCGCTGCCTTTGCAAGGCAGAAGTCAGGGGTTCGAGTCCCCTAGCCTCCACATCAACCACCCGGCCCTCATGCGTTGGGCCACGTCTGCGGGCTGTGTAGTGGCGTGACAGGATCACGCCATGGCGACCACAGCGACCATCGCAACCAATCACGGCGACATTCAGGTCAACCTTTTTCCTGATCAGGCCCCTAAGACGGTACGCAACTTCACCGGCTTAGCGGAGGGGACCCAGGAGTGGACCGACCCCAAAGTGCAAGCGAAGTCCACGGCTCCGCTGTACGACGGCACGATCTTCCACCGGATCATCCCCGGATTCATGATCCAAGGCGGCGATCCCCTCGGGACAGGAACCGGCGGGCCCGGTTACCGCTTCGATGACGAGCCTCACCCCGAGCTCACCTTCGACAAGCCGTACCTGCTGGCGATGGCCAACGCGGGACCGAACACCAACGGATCCCAGTTCTTCATCACGGTCGCTCCGACAACGTGGCTGAACTTCAAGCACACCATCTTCGGTGAGGTGGCAGATCAAGAATCACGCGACGTCGTCGATGCGATAGCCGCAGTGGAAACGGGAGCTCAAGACCGTCCCACCCAAGACGTGGTCATTGAGTCGATCGCAATTTCCCGTGATTAGCGAGTCCAACTCTTTCTTGTGAGCGACCTTCCCGGCGAGCAACAAACCCCGCGCGCTCCCCGGTGCTATCGGCACCAGGACAACGAGACGTGGATTCGTTGCTCACGATGCGACAAGGCGATCTGCACGCAGTGCATGATCCAAGCGCCGGTCGGCTACCGGTGCCCGGATTGCATGCGAGCAGAACAACCGGTGGAACCCACGACAGTTGCGGGCGCCACCACCATCGCCAAGCCGTACGTCACCTACACCCTGATCGTCATCAACCTGCTGGTTTTCGCCTACCAGTNTTCGNNCGGCATCAACGCTGTCGCCGAACGCTGGGGNATGTGGCCGGTCGGGATCGTGACCGGAGATGAGTGGTACCGCTTACTGACGAGCGCGTTCTTGCACGGCTCATTCCTGCATATCGCCTTCAACATGTATGTGCTTTTCGCCCTGGGGCCAACCTTGGAACGCATTCTCGGACACGTGCGCTTCACCGCTCTTTACCTGCTCTCGGCAGTGGGTGGCGCCGTGGCGTCGTACTTCTTCTCCGACATCACGACGGTGTCGGTCGGGGCCAGCGGCGCGATCTTCGGGCTCATGGGTGCGCTGGTGGTCGCAGGTCGACGGTTGCGGTATGACGTCACGCAAGTACTCGTCCTGTTGGGAATCAACGTGGTAATCGGGTTCCTCGCACCCGGGATCGATTGGCGAGCCCACCTCGGGGGACTGGTGACCGGAGCTGTGGTCGCCGCGATCTTGGTTCACGCACCGAGGAAGTCGCGGACCTTCATTCAAGTAGCCGGATTGAGCGGTGTCTTGCTGATCCTCGTTGCCGTGGCGATGCTGCGGACGTCTCAGATTCAAGAACTCTTGGCACCGCTGGGTGTGATCACGACCTAGGGCGCACACTCGAGGCGTACGGTGGATGCCATGAATGATGCGGTGATCGTCGAAGCGGTACGAACGCCCGTAGGTATCGGCAAACCCGAGAAGGGGGACCTGTCGGGTATCCATCCCGCGGACCTGTCGGCGCACGTCATTGACGCACTGATCTCGCGGGTGGGAATCGAACCGGAGAACGTGGACGACGTCATCTGGGGGTGCGTGGGCCAGGTCGGCGAACAAAGCGCCAACATTGCGCGCAACGCCGCGCTGGCCGCCGGGCTGCCCGAGTCGGTCACCGGGGTATCCATCGACCGTCAGTGTGGTTCCAGCCAGCAAGCGGTCCACTTCGCGGCTGCCGCTGTGATGTCCGGCCAGATGGACGTGGTGATCGCCGGCGGTGTCGAGTCGATGTCACGGGTGCCGATGTTGTCGAACATGGCCGGTGGGGACGGTCCGTTCGGGCCGCGCATGACGAGCCGCTACCCGGATCTGGTGAATCAAGGGATCAGTGCCGAGATGATCGCGGAGCGGTGGAATCTGTCTCGCGCGATGCTGGACGAGATCGCGGCTGAATCTCAGCAACGTGCAGCGCGCGCGATGAAGGACGGACTGTTCGACGCTGAGATCACCACCGTTGACACCAAGGAAGGGCCCGTCCATCACGATCAAGGAATCCGCCCGGACACGACGGCCACGTCCCTCGCGGGCCTTAGGCCAGTCTTTCGTGAAGACGGGGTGGTGACGGCCGGCAACTCGTCACAGATCTCCGATGGGGCGGCCGCGGTACTGGTGACGACCTCGGCCCGGGCCCGCGAACTCGGACTCACTCCGATGGCCCGCTTGCACTCGTTCGCGATGGCGGGTGTGGACCCGGTCATCATGTTGACCGGACCCATTCCCGCGACCAGCAAGGTGCTCACCAAAGCTGGGCTGGATCTGGCCGATATCGGAANCTTCGAAGTGAACGAGGCGTTCGCCGCGGTCCTCGGAGCGTGGCTGGCAGACACTGGCGCGGACCGCGGGGTCACAAACCCCCAGGGCGGGGCGATCGCGCTCGGCCACCCCCTCGGCGCGTCGGGAGCGCGACTGATGACGACCCTCGTGCACCGGATGCGACGAGAGAACATTCGGTTCGGTCTTCAGACGATGTGTGAAGGCGGAGGAATGGCAAACGCAACAGTGGTCGAGCTTCTTTCGTCACATTCGTCACGGTGATACACAGGCCACCCATTTATCCACACTGTTTCCACAACTGGGGATAGAACTACACGCTTGTAACTAGTTTTCCCTCACAAATAGGCACGTCAGCGTTCAATCCAGACTTGGACCAGGTGTGGACAACTTCACCCAAAAAGGGTGCGTAAGGGTCTATTTCCACTTGGTGGACAGGATGAAACCCGTGATGATGAAAGCGAACCCGATGGCCACGTTCACCAAGCCGTTGGCGGCTCCACCGATCGAGTTCATGATGGGAATCTGCGACCCGGCAACGTAGTAGATGACGATGTAGACCAGCCCGATGACGAAGCAGGCGATCATCGCCGGGGCGAGCCACCCGGGCGAGCCGATCTTGGCGACCTTCCGCTCACCCTTGGACGGGGGCGGGGTGTAGGGCGTCTTCTTACGGCCCTTGGACTCCGGCACGGCGATCTCCTTCTGCTTATGTGTCAGCACCCATAGCCTGCCACACGTCAATGGGCGGGATACCGGAGAATAGGCACGTGAGCGGCCCGCGCATCCTGGTGGTGGACAACTACGACTCCTTCGTCTTCAACCTGGTGCAGTACCTGGCGCAATTAGGGGCCGACGTCACCGTGGTGAGAAACGATGCCGTCACACCGGCGGACTGCCTGTCCTACGACGGAGTGCTGTTGTCTCCGGGACCGGGAACCCCGGCCGATGCTGGAGCGTGCATCCCGATTGTGCGCGAGTGCGCAGGAAAGACCCCGATCTTCGGTGTGTGCCTGGGACATCAAGCGATCGCCGAGGCGTACGGGGCGACGGTCCGCCAAGCACCGGAATTGCTGCACGGCAAGACCTCGCAGGTGGTGCACGACGGTCACGGAGTGCTCGCAGGCCTACCGAACCCGTTCACCGCCACGCGGTATCACTCTCTGGCCGTGGACCCCGCGACCATTCCCGATGTTCTGGAAGTCACCGGAGCAACAGAATCTGGTGTGATCATGGCGGTGAAGCACCGCGCAGACATGGTCGAGGGGGTGCAGTTTCACCCGGAGTCGGTGTTGACCGAGGGCGGCCACGAGATGTTGGCGAACTGGTTGGCCGACTGCGGGTACTCGATAGCGCGGGAGCGAGCGCGGACGCTTCAACCGGTGATGGGCAAGAGCGACGACGATCCAGACGAGTACGCCCTCGCAAAACGTGCCCGGAGTGGTGGTGGTGGTAAACCAAGAAGTCGAGCCGGTAGCGGCAGCGGTCAACCGAAAC
>FUFK010039611.1_pt1 | contig 20892 bp, 21 predicted proteins | sample 1021851 | NCBI WGS metagenome assembly FUFK01 (sample SAMEA51879418, study PRJEB19060) | metagenome
ACTGCTAACATAATGTACCTATAAGCCGAAATCTATTTGATACTAATGTTATCAGAATTTAACTGGCCTCGTAGCTCAGGGGATAGAGCACAGGTTTCCTAAACCTGGTGTCGCAGGTTCGAATCCTGCCGAGGCCGCAATGAAATTAGAAACGATCCTTTAATTCATCATGTATATTTGAAAAAACTATATTTTTAAACTCATCATGGATTTCAGAATTAGATGCTACTAATAAATTTGACTTTGTAGAAGGAAAATTATCAGATTCATCTACTACTTTTCCACCCGCTTCTTCCAAGATTAAGCTTGCACCTAATGTGTCCCATGGCTTCATAAAAAATTCAAAATAAGCATCAAATTTATTATCTGCAATCCAGCAAACATCTAATGCTGCACTTCCAAATCTTCTTATTCCACCACAAGATTTTAATACAGCCTCAAAAGTTGGGATATATTGATCAGAGTGGTGGACTCTGTCATATGGAAAACCCGTTGCAACAATTGCTTTCTGCATGGAAGTACTTTTTAAAATCTCCAGTTTTTCGCTATTTTTAAATGCACCACTACCTTTATATCCCTCATATAAAATCTCATTGTAAATATCAAAAACATAGGCTTGTGTTGGTGAGCTACCTTCTATAAGCATTAATGTAATTGCAACCTGGGGTATATCATTTGCATAATTTACAGTCCCATCTAGCGGATCAATTACCCAAAATCTGTCTGCTTTTGGATTAACTGTTTCTGACTCTTCAGAGATTATTCCGTCATTTGGAAATTCTTTTTTAATAGCATTTATAAGTATTTCTTCTGATCTTAAGTCGGCTTCTGTGACTAAATCTACTTCATGTTTTTTTGAAAATACTTTTACACCTTCTCGTAGGTCTTTGATTGTTGATGCAGATTCGTAAACTGCATTTTTTAATAAATGAATATCAAAAGCTGGATTCATATTTTATACAGAGTGTTGCTGTCCAGAATTAATAAAGTCTTGAGCATATATACCTGCCCTTGAGATTGACTTAAGCTCAAGCCAAGTAAATGGGTTTTCTGAAGTNTTTTTCACATAATCAAAAAATATTTGNAGAGACTCCTTATGCCCTTTNCCTGATGAAAATACTTTACTTTTATCTTGATTGTTTTCTAANTATCTCAATAACTGGAAGTCCTCAATTATGTATGAATTTCCTCCACCATGAATTTCTATTCTCTCTTTTGCAAGGCTTTGATTTGTTTCAGAAAAATATTGAATTGCAGCATGAGAGCCATTGGCAAAGTTAACACTAATAAATACTTGGTTTTCATTGGCTTCACTGTTGTCTTTATTAATTGGGGCTGAAGATGCAACACTTTGNGGCAGAGAATCAAANAAATAGCAAGCTAAATCAATTGCGTGAATGGCTTCNCCAACAATTCTTCCACCACCNATCTCTTTCATGTTTGTCCANTGNTCTTTATCTAAAGGAGGAACGCTAAATCTAAAAGTTATACTGTTTGCAGCTTTAGCGTTGAGTTTCTGTTTTACAAATTGTGTAGCAGTTGCAAATCTTCTATTAAATCCTACAAACAGTTTTGGATTCTCAGAGTTATAGATTGCTTCTTCAATTTCAATTAATGACTCTTCAGTCAGTGCTAAAGGCTTTTCTACATAGATTGCCTTTCCTTTATTAAGAGCTTTGATTACAAGTTCACTGTGATTGAAATGCGGGGTCAAAATTAACACAGCATCAATTTCTTCAGAATTAAGTATTTCCTCTTCTGTAGGATATTTATTTTTTATTTTAAAATTCGTTGCAAGAGATTCTGAACTCAAACCTGTTGACGATGCAATGCCTAAGACTTGACAGTCTTTTTTCAATTCTTTTAAAATTGGCAAAATTGTCGTAGAAGCAAAATTGCCAGCACCTAGAATTCCCAAATTAACTTTTTCAGTTTTAGGTTCAAGCTCGACAGTCCTCTGAAGGTCTATTTTAGGTTCTGACTTATTGTCATATCTCAAAACAATTGAAAGTGGCTTATCTTCTCCAGAAAATTTTTTATATATAGAAGGAGCGTTTTCAAATGGAACCTCCTCGGTAACTAAATCTAATAAGTGAATTTGATTTTGTGACAGTAGCTTAATAAAGGCCTCGAAATTTCTATTCTCAGTCCACCTGACATACTCAATTGGATAATCTTTTCCAAGAATTTCATATTGCTTATCATATCTACCTGGACCGTAAGACTTTGAAACAACAAGCTCCAATTCTTTATAATAAAAATCATTTCTTGAAATATTTAACGGTATATCTCCAACAACTACAATCTTTGCTTTGTTTCTTGCAATTTTAGTAGCAACCTCTATTGGTTCATTACTAGATGTTGCTGCAGTGATAATTACAGAATCTACATTTGTCATATTTGCTTCTTCAACAGAAGTGTAAAAATTTGCACTCATATCAGTTCTTTTTGTATCTGGATCAATACCAATAACCTCAGATCCTTGTGCTTCAGCTAAACGGCAAACTAATTGTCCAATAATTCCTAAACCAATTACAACTACTTTTGATCCAAGTGAGGTATCTGAAAGTCTCAACCCATGTAGAGCGATGCTACCTAGTACTGTAAAAGAAGCTTCTTTAATATCTGTATTATCTGGAATTCGAGTACAAAGGTTCTGATTTACGACAACATATTCGGCATGATTTCCATTTGAAACTACTCTATCTCCAGTATGGAAATCACTTACACCTTTTCCAGTNTGCACAACTTCGCCNGANGAGCTGTAGCCTAACTGAAGAGGTAATATATTTTTTGGNAATACNGCATTCCANACTGCTNTAATTCCATCGTCTTTTAATAGCTTTAAGCCTTTTTCTATATTTGAAGAATTTTGNAGCTTTTCACTTACTCCNGTNTTTGCAAATTCGATAGCTGCTANTTCTGTNCCNGAAGAGACAACAGAATAATGGTTTTTAATCAGCACTTCTCCCGGACCAGGTTTNGGAATTGGTGTATCCAAAAGAATTGGATCTGGATTATTCTTCTCAACTACTAATTGTTTCATTTGTTTCCTGCTTATTAATGATAACTAATTTACTTCTGAAATTAAGGGAGAGGTTAAATTTATAATCTCTCCTTCNGTTGTCTTAATTCTTAATGANCCATTTTCATTTATGTCTTCTGCCCAACCTCTTCCTTCCGGATATTCAACAATCTTTCCTAATGTTTGCAGTTTTGCTTTATAACGTTCTAATGAAAAACTATTTTTTGTTATAGACTCATATACTTTTTCAGCCCATTTAATTGCATGATCTTTAATTAACTCTTCTTCCTGAGCTTCAGTAAAAAGTGCACCAGCATTAGGTACNTCAGGANTTTTCCAAAAGTAATTAACACCTATACCNATACAAATTTTTTCCTCAACACGTTCAACTAAAACACCCCCAACTTTTAAATCATTAACTATTAAGTCATTGGGCCATTTTAAAAATATTGGTGACTCTGAAAGCACTTCTGTAAAACAAAATCCAGAAAGTAACGGTATTAAAGTTTCATCTAACTTGCTGTCGTCTTTGTTAAAAGCAAGAGAACAAGCTAATGATTGGTCAGCATTTAACCAGCTTCTGTTTGAAGTACCTTTCCCTTTTTCCTGGTGAAAGCTGATTACAAGTATTGGTTCACTGTTTAGTTCTTCTAATGCAAATTCTTGTGTATTGTATATGGAATCAAAAAAAAAGGCCTTCATAGTGTTACTTCTTTACATATATATGGGTCAAATACATACATTAACAATAAACAGGAAAGATGGGCATGTCAGACGAAAATTTAGCTGAAATTCGCAATGAAAAAGCTAAAAAAATTCAACATCCTAAAGGAAAATTAACAGCTTATGAAAGGCTTAATTTACTTTTAGATGAGGGGTCTTTTAGCGAAATTGATCAGCATGTAGCATCAGATGAAAACCCTGAGGGTGAAGCTGTTATCACAGGAACTGGCACAATACATGGAAGACCAGTTTTTGTATTTAGTGAAGATTTTTCTGTAATGGGAGGAAGCCTTGGTGAAGTAGTTGCCAAAAAAATTCTAAAGATTATGGACCATGCTCTAGAAGCTAGAGCTCCAATTATTGGAATTAAAGATTCGGGTGGTGCAAGAATTCAAGAAGGAATTTCATCGCTCTTTGGCTATGCTCAAATATTCAAAAAAAATGTAGAAGCCTCAGGCAAAGTTCCACAAATTTCTGTAGTAGTTGGACCGTCTGCAGGAGGAGCTGTATATAGTCCTGCTTTAACAGACTTTATTTTTCAAGTAAAAGACATAGGACAACTATATGTGACCGGTCCAGCAGTAGTAAAAACTGTAACAGGTGAAGATGTAACATTTGAAGAACTNGGTGGTGTTGAAGCTCATGGAACAAAGTCTGGAGTTACTCATCAAGTGTGTGAGACTGAAGAACAAGCATTTGAAGAAATTAGATACCTTATGAGCTTTCTTCCACAGTCTTCTTCTCAAAAACCTCCTATGTTTATAACTGAAGATGAGCCATCAAGAGTTATTGAGTCTCTCGACAGTTTTATACCTGAAAACAGAAATCAACCTTATGATATGGAAAAAATAATTTTGGATATTGTTGATGATGGTGAACATTATCCCATACAAAGTAATTACGCTACAAACATTATTACTTCGTTTGCAAGAATAAATGGAAATACAACAGGCATAGTTGCTAACCAACCAATGGAGCTTGCAGGAGTATTAGATATTAAAGCGTCAGAAAAAGCCGCAAGGTTTGTAAGGTTTTGTGATGCCTTCAACATACCGATTTTGACANTAGTTGATGTGCCTGGATTTCTTCCCGGNGTTGAGCAAGAACATAGTGGAATAATTAGAAGTGGTGCAAAGCTTTTGTATGCCTACTCTGAGGCAACTGTTCCAAGAGTTTGTGTAGTAATTAGAAAAGCATATGGAGGAGCATATATTGTAATGGATTCAATTGGACTTGGTGCTGACAAGCTTTTTGCATGGCCGAGTGGTGAAATTGCAGTAATGGGAGCCGAAGGTGCTGTAGATATTATTAACAGAAGAGAGTTAGCTGAAGCAGAGGATAGAGACTCCTATAAAGAAAAACTTGTTGAGGAGTATAATGAAAAATTCAGTAATCCTGATATTGCTGCTCAACTTGGATTAATTGATAATATTATTAAACCAAGTGAGACAAGAAAAGTTATTGTTGACTCATTTAAAGATTTAGTAAATAAGGGAGAGTTGGGAGATAAGCATGGAAACATACCCCTCTAAAAATATTGCAATAGCTTGGGTTGAAAAAGGAAGCTTGGCAAGAAACCTATTTCTTTCACTTGGTTTTGCAATCATTACAGCTTTAAGCGCACAAATACGAATAGTANTTCCAATATCNCCAGTCCCAATAACTGGACAAACATTTGTAGTTTTATTGGCTGGTCTTGTTTTAGGAAGCACTTTTGGTGCAGTAAGCATGTTGATGTATCTATTTATAGGAATGTCAGGTCTTCCATTCTTTTCTGCAGGTGTTGCCGGCTTAGCAATTCTAAAGAGCCCAACTATAGGATATATCGTTGGATTTTTTCTTGCTGCATATGCAATAGGACAGTTTGCNAATAGACCTATTATTGGAATTCTGCTTGGTTCGTTAATTATTTATTCGTGTGGAGTAGCTGGGTTAATTTTAATTTTGAATACATCATTACAAAATGCAATCACAATTGGAGTTATTCCATTCTTGATTGGTGACTTTATAAAATCATTTTTAGCAATAGCTCTTGCATATAAATTAAAGTAATAATGTCACAACAAAGAATCCTTATTGCAAACCGTGGTGAAATTGCTTTACGTATAATTCGCTCAGCAAAAGAAATGGATATGTACACAATTGCTGTTTATTCGGATGCGGATGAAGATGCCCTTCATGTCAAAAGAGCAGACGAAGCTTATTATCTAGGTGGTTCTCTTCCTGCAGAAAGCTATAGAAATTTAAAAAAACTAGTGAAAGCAGCTACAGATACAAAGGCTGATTTAGTTCATCCAGGTTATGGATTTCTAGCTGAAAATGCAGACTTTGCAAAAGCTATTCAAAAAAAAGGGATTGTCTGGATAGGACCAAGTCCTGAAACAATTAGATCGATGGGAGACAAGATTGAATCAAGAAAGCTTGTTTCAAAATTAGGTTTAAATCCCGTACCGGGCCAACTCAAGCCATCAAGACTAAGACGTGAAGCTATAAAAGATGCTGAAAGCTTTGGATATCCAGTTGCTTTAAAGGCTGCACACGGTGGTGGCGGAAAAGGTTTAAGGATTGTTCAAAATGAAGCAGAGTTAATCGAAAATTTTGAAATAGTTAAAAGAGAAAGTGAAGCTTATTTTGGTTCGGACCAGATTTATGTTGAGAAATTTATAAAACCAGCTCGTCACATTGAAACACAAATTCTCTCAGATAAATACGGTAATACACTTTATTTGGGAGAGAGGGACTGTTCACTACAAAGAAGAAACCAAAAATTAATTGAAGAAAGTCCGCCAGAATGGCTCTCAGATTACGGAAGAGAAAGACTCAAAGAATACACTTTGAAGATTGCAAGTACTTCTAATTATGTCAATGCAGGTACAGTTGAGTTTTTAGCAGATAGTGATGAAAATTTTTACTTTTTAGAAATGAACACACGGTTACAAGTTGAACATACTGTAACAGAAATGAGATACGGTATTGATTTAGTAAAAGAGCAAATCAAAATTGCACTTGGAAATTCACTTGAAGATTATAAGTTAGAGCCTAGAGGGCACAGTATCGAATTTAGAATAAATGCTGAAGATCCTAACAATAATTTTTTACCAACCCCTGGAACAATTACAGAATACAGAGAACCGACTGGCAATGGTGTGCGTGTCGATGGATGGGCAAGAACTGGAACACAAATAACACATTTTTATGACAATCTAATTTCAAAACTTATTGTCTGGGGGGTGTCAAGAGAAGAAGCAAGATCAAAAGGTATAAGGTGTTTAGAGGAATATATCATTGGAGGAATCCCAACAACAATAAATGTGCTCGCTGATATTTTAAAAACTAAAGAATTTATAAATAGTCAAATTCACGTAAAGTTTCTTGAAGAAAATTTTGAAATTCGTGATATTGAAGATGAAGAAATTTCGTCAGATAGGCCAAGTAAAGTAAAAATTTCTCTTGATGACAATAACAATCCAACTCTTGCTCCACAAAGACCAAAGAAAATTGGAATGGATCTGACAGGAAATATTAGAAATCCAGGATTGATTTTTGCTGAAATGCAGGGAACAATTATGGAAACTATGACGAAGCAGGGTAAAAAAGTTAAAAAAGGTGACTCCTTATTTGTTCTTGAAGCTATGAAAATGGAGAATGTGATAACTTCACCGATTGATGGAGTTATAAAAACTTACAATGTTCAAAAAGGACAAGCTGTAAAAAAAGGTGATCTTTTAGTGGAGATAGAAACAAGATTCTAATGATTTTTGGTATTGGTGTTGACCAGGTTGATATAAAAAGAGTTCGATCTCTGTTAGAAAAATCAGGAAGTAAATTTGAGAATAGATGCTTTACAGTTGATGAGATTTTGTACTCAAAAAGATTTTCTGATCCAGCAAAAAGATTAAGTGCAAGATTTGCTGCAAAAGAGGCCATTATGAAATCTTTAGGAAAAGGTTGGAGACAAATTAACTGGAAAGATATTGAAATAACTGGTGGNGGTAANCCAGAAGTAATTCTNTATGGAANAGCTAAAGAGTTAGCTAAACAAATGAATATATTTAATATTCATATTTCTTTATCTCACGAAGAGGATAAGGCAATTGCTTTTGCCATATCAGAATTAGACAAATGAGTTGGGTTGCAATGTTTCCCGGACAAGGCTCTCAACAAGCCGGAATGGGTAAAGAGTTACTAGACAAATACTCAGATTTACTAATTGATGATTTTGAAGAGACCCTTGGTTGGTCATTACAGGAAATTATATTAAAAGGTAACCAAGAAGAGGTAACAAAAACAAACATTGCACAACCATACATTTTTGCTATTTCATATTGCTATGGCTTAGAAGTGATTGAAAAAATTGGTTTACCTAAAGTAGGTATCGGCCACTCGCTTGGTGAATATACAGCTCTATCGCTTTCGGGAATTTTGAGTTATAAAGATGCACTAGAAATTATTGCTATAAGAGGTAAGGCGATGCAGGAAGCTGTAGNGGGATCGAATACAACTTTAGCTGCAGTGCTTACTTCAAATTTAGAGGCAACAATTAAGGCTGTGGAGGGTTTGATTGAACAAGGTATAGATATAAATATTTCAAACTACAATGATGCTTCTCAAATTGTTATTGGCGGATCTCACGAAGATATTAATTATTTGAAATCAAATCCTAAAGATTTAGATGCAAAAAGAGTTATTCCACTCGATGTGGCAGGTGCATTCCATTCTCCAGTAGTCTCTTCTGCAAAAAAGGAGGTTGAGAAGGTAATTGAACAAATTGAGTTAAAAGAGGGTCAATTTAGTGTTTATATGAATATTGATGCAAAGATCGCAGAACTTTCAACAATTAAAGAACGATTGGTAAATCAAATAGACAATAGTGTTATGTTCTATAACCAAATATTGAATATTGAGAAGTTTGAACAACCTGAGACTTGGTATCATATCGGACCTGGAAATGTAACTGCTGGGATGGTTAAAAAGTCTATATCTAGTAAGAGTGTTAAGGTAGTTAATTCGTTAGACTCTTTAAACGATATTTAAATAGGAGAATTTTTTTGAAATCAACAATTACCGGTTGGGGTAAATGCGCACCTGATAACATCATGACAAATGATGATTTAGCAGTTTTTGTGGACACTTCCGATGAATGGATTCAGCAAAGGACCGGGATACAGGAGAGAAGATTTTGCCATGTAAACAATTCTGATATGGCAACAGTTGCTGGTCACCATGCAATAGCATGTGCGGGATTAACACCAGAGGATATTGATGTTGTAATACTTGCAACTTGTACTCCTGACAGCATTGTTCCATCTGCGGCAGCTCATGTGCAGAAAAAATTAGGTGCTGTTAATGCTGCAGTTTATGATGTCAATGCAGCATGTGCTGGTTTTGTTTATGCTTTAGAGCAAGGAAAAGCTTTTGTTGAAAGTGGTTTGTATAAACGAGCTTTAGTTATTGGTTCTGAGCATATTACATGGTTACTAGATTGGTCTGATAGAAANACTGCTGTTCTTTTTGGAGATGGTGCAGGAGCTGTTGTTGTGGAAGAAAGCAAAGATTCCGAAGATGGTGAAATATTTTCTTTTGTAAATGGACTAAGTTCAGATAAGTTGGACATTCTAGAGGTTCCGAACTTTGGATCAGCTATGGATAGGTTTAAAACAGATGAAGCTGCAAGAGTTACATGGACATTCGATGGACAAGAAATTTTCAAAGGTGGAATAAGAGCCATGGCAAAAGCATCAGATGAAGTGATTACTAAATCTGGTTTAACTAAAGAAGATGTAGATATATTAATTCCACATCAAGCAAATTTAAGAATTGTTGAAGGTTTAGAAAAAATGTTGAAATTACCTAACGCAACGACAATAAAAAAGGTTCATAAGTACGGGAACACTTCAGCAGCCTCAATACCAACAGCTTTAGTTGATGCATTAGAAGAAGGCGAAATTAAAGGTGGCGAAGTTGCTGTTTTTACAGCAGTTGGTGCTGGACTTTCTTGGGGCGCATGCGCAGTACGTTTAGGTAAGAGAACTACTCCAATCAATACTTCTGAAGCTAAGCTTCCTGATTTTGATGGAAAAGCAGTTGATACGATTAGAAGGGCTATTGAGTATCAAATTCCTGACAAACTAGATCTAATATGAAAACAGCATTTGTAACAGGAGGCTCTAGGGGCATAGGAAGTGCTATTGCTTTGGCACTTGGAAAAACTTTTCATGTGGTAGTTGGTTTTGCTAACTCAGAAGACAAAGCCAATGATGTTGTTAAAGAAATTGTCGCTGCTGGTGGAAGCGCAAGCACAGTTCAGATTGATATATCTGATGCTGAATCTGTAGATAATGCCTTTACAAGAATAGAAAAAGAGTACAACTCTGTAGATGTTTTAATCAATAATGCGGGGGTTACAAAAGACAATATATTGCCGAGAATGAAGGAAGATGAGTGGCTTGAAGTAATTCAGACAAACCTAACAGGAAGTTTTTATACATCGCAAAGAGCTATAAAGCTTATGATGAANAATAAATGGGGAAGAATTGTATTTATATCTTCCGTAGTTGGACTNTCAGGCAACCAGGGTCAGGCAAACTATGCTGCATCAAAAGCTGGATTAATAGGGTTGGCAAAATCGATAAGTAAAGAGATGGGTTCAAGAAATATAACATCAAACGTAGTTGCCCCGGGTTATATTGAAACAGACATGACTTCTTTTTTAGATGATCAAAATAAGGAAAATATTATAGAGCAACTATCAATTAAACGCATAGGTAAGCCAGAAGATATTTCAAACATAGTATCTTTTTTATGCAATGACGAGTCAGAATATATAACAGGACAAGTTATACCAGTAGATGGCGGTTTAACAACGTAATTAGGGAGTAATTATGGAAACAAATGAAGTTTTTGATAAAGTAAAGGGTCTTTTTGTTGAAGATCTAGGAATAGATGAATCAAAAGTCACAATGGAAGCAAAATTAGAAGAAGATTTAGAAATTGATTCATTAGGAATAGTAGAAGTAGTAATGGCTTTTGAAGATGAGTTTGACATTGAAATTGATGATGAAGAACTAGCAGATGTCTCAACTGTTGGTGAAGCTGTTAAATTACTTCATTCTAAGATCTAAATCTTATCATGTCTAAAAGACGTGTAGTCATTACCGGACTAGGTACCATTAATCCTCTTGGTAATAATGTTTCTGACTCGTGGGAAAAGCTTATTAATGGAATTTCTGGTATTGATAATATAACAAGTTTTGATACCGGAGATCTTCCAGTTACTTTTGCAGGCGAGGTCAAAAATTTTGATGCAAATGAGTACATGGGCAAACAACATGCGCGTAAATTAGACAGGTCAGGTCATTTATCAATTTATGCTGCAGAACAAGCTTTATTAGATGCTGGGTTTAATCCAGAAGAACGTATGGGTTCCAATTGTGGAATTGTATTTGGAACTGGCATTGGAGGAATTGGTGCAACAGAAGATGCAGTAAGAGTTTACGATGAAAGAGGAGCATCAAGGATTAATCCTTTGGCAATAACTCAGTTGATGCCAAATTCAAGCACCGGACAAGTTGCAATTAAGTTTGGAATAGAGGGACCATCGCTAACAATTACAACTGCATGCGCTGCATCGGCAAATGCTGTTGGTGAAGCAAAAAATATGATTGAAAATGGAATTGTTGACATCGTAGTAGCTGGAGGCACAGAGTCAGGCACTACACCAATGACAATTGGAGCTTTTGCCCAAATAAGAGCACTCTCTACAAAAAATGATACACCTGCTGAAGCCTGTAGTCCTTTTGATAAAAATAGAGATGGATTTGTTATGGCTGAAGGTTCAACTGTTTTGATATTAGAGAGTGAGGAATCNGCTAAGAGTCGTGATGCTAAAATTTATGGTTACGTTGTTGGTTACGGATCTACAACTGATGCTCACCACATAACAGCTCCTGCTGAAGGTGGAGAAGGTGCAGTTCGAGCTATGGATAAAGCGTTGAAAGATGCTAGTTTATCTGTGGATGATGTTGATTATATTAATGCACATGGAACATCTACACCAGCAAATGATAAAAATGAGACTTCTGCAATCAAGACATTATTTGGTACCAAAGCCTACGAAGTTGATATTTCTTCAACAAAATCCATGACTGGACATCTTCTTGGTGGTGCCGGAGCTTTTGAGTCAATGGTTTGCATACTCTCTCTTCAAAATGGTGTAATTCCTCCAACAATTAATTTAAATAATAAAGATGAGGAATGTGATTTAAACTACACTCCCAATAATGCAGTTAATAAAGATATGAATATTGCTATGTCGAATTCTTTTGGTTTTGGTGGCCACAATGGAGTGCTTGTTTTTTCAAAAACCTAACTACTTAGGAAGCATTGACCCGCCGATTGAGTGAACTCCACCATCAGCATGTATAATCTCTCCAGTTACAACTTCGGATAAATCAGAAAGTAAAAAGTTTACAACCTTTGCTACAGGTTCTGGGTCCTTAGTGTCCCAACCAAGTGGAGCTCTTTGGTCCCATTCTTCATTCATTTCTGAAAATCCTGGAATATTTTTTGCAGCTGTAGTTGCTAAAGGGCCAGAAGCAACAGCGTTCACTCTAACCCCATCTTTTCCCATATAGTATGCAAGATACCTAACAATTGATTGCAAACTAGATTTTGCAACACCTTGCCAATCATAGCCAGGCCATGCCTGTGAATTATCAAAATCTAAAGCAACAATAGAAGAAGGGTTGTTAAGAATTGGCTGAAAAGATGTAGCTAAAGTTTTTAGAGAAAATGCAGAAATTTCGAAACTTTTGACGGCATCTGCAATATTTGTATTTAAGAAATTTCCACCCATTGCCTCTGTTGGTGAGAATGCTATTGCATGTAAAATTCCATCTAGAGAACCAACATCCTTCTCAATACTTTTAACTGCTTCATCTACTTCTGATTGGTCTTCAATATCCATTGAATATACGTTTATATCATCAGAAAGTCTTTTTACTGCTCTTTCGGTAATACGGAGACCCTTACCAAAACCCGTTGCTACAACTGTAGCACCATTTTCAATAGCTATTTTTGCTGATGCATAGGCTATGCTTTTGTCTGTAAGAATTCCAGTGATGAGAAATTTTTTATCTTTTAAAATCATATTTGTCCTATAAATATTTGACCAATTAAATAGTTAATATGTATCAGGAAATAATATCTTTTATTGTTCTTCAGTTGTGTAACTGCCTGAAGCTTGCTCTTCTTTTTTTATAGAATTGCCTGTTACAACTGCTAATCCAATCTCAACTAATCCGAAAAGAAAGAATCCGTTGAAATCAGTAAATACAGCAAAAGCTATCAATCCAAGACCGCCACTATATCTTATTATGTTTAACTGTTTACCATTCTCGGCATTGCCACCAAGCAAAAAGAAGGCCATTGCAGCAAAATAAAGTGGTGCACCAATAGAACGAACTATCATCGCCTCATTCTCAGTAAGGACTGCTGTAAAATCGAATAAAAATATCCTATAAACAACCTCAGGTAAAATAAATCCAACCAAAACTAAGCCCAAGTAAATTAATGGATCTAGTCTGTTAATTAATTTGTAATTCATAAAGGCAATTATATCTTAAAATAGCAAAACTTATAATTAATTAGTTTTAATTATTTCAGCTTGAGCTGCAGCGAGTTTAGCTGTTGGAATTCTAAAAGGAGAACACGAAATATAGTCGATTTGTAGAGTATTAAAGAATTTTATTGAGTTTGCTTCACCTGCATGCTCACCACATACACCTATTTTTAAATCTTTATTAGAACTTTTACCTTCACTAACTGACATCTCTACAACTCTTCCAACGGACCCTTGATCAATTGATACAAAGGGGTCCTCTGAAAAAATATCATTTTCTACATATGTGTTAAGAAATTTTGAAGCATCGTCTCTTGATAAACCAAGTGTTGTCTGTGTTAAATCATTTGTTCCAAAAGAAAAGAAGTCTGCATGTTCTGCAATAGATGAAGAATTTAAAGCAGCACTTGGTAATTCAATCATTGTTCCAATTGTGAAATTAAAATTAAATTTCAACTCTTCTTCTAATTGACTTATTTTTTCTATCAGATAGTCTTTCATTTGACTTAATTCTTCAGCATTCATAACCAATGGAATCATTATCTCTGGAGAAACGTTTAGCTTTTCATTTTTATTTAGGTTGTAAGCAGCTTTAAGAATTGCCTCTACTTGCATTTCGTAAATTTCTGGATAACTTAAGCCAAGTCGAACTCCCCTGTGGCCAAGCATAGGATTGCTCTCTGATAGCTTAACTAACATCTCTCTTATATGTGCTGGTGATACACCAATGGCATTTCCCAGCTCGGTCATTTCGATATCACTTTTTGGTAAAAATTCATGCATCGGTGGATCAAGTAGCCTAACTGTTATTGGCTTGTCTTTTAGAAGCAAAAATAGTGCTTCAAAATCTGAAATTTGATATGTGATTAATTTGCTTAATGCTCTCTCTCTGCCCTGTTTTGTATCTGACATAATCATTTCACGCATAGGTATAATTCTGTCTCCTTCAAAAAACATGTGCTCAGTTCTGCATAAACCAATTCCTTCAGCACCAAACTCTAACGATTTTTTTGTATCGGTAATTGTTTCTGCATTTGCACGAATTTTTAGACTTTTAAACTCATCGCACCAATCCATGAGTGTATTAAATTCTAAAGAAGGTTTTGGTGGCTCAGATTCAAGTTGACCAATATATACTTCACCTAGACCGCCGTCAATTGATATTATGTCACCTTCGTTTAAAGATATTGTGCCATTTGAAATAGTTTTTGAAGAGTTATCAATAATCAAACTTTCTGCGCCTACAACACAGGGNTTACCCATGCCTCTAGCAACAACTGCTGCATGACTCGTCATTCCACCNTTGGTTGTCAANATCCCAACAGAGGAATGCATTCCGTGAATATCTTCAGGGCTTGTTTCATCCCTCACTAAAATAACGTCTCTTCCTTTATTTGCTTCCTCTTCAGCCTTGTCAGCATCAAACACAATCTCNCCAACTGCAGCACCAGGTGAAGCATTTAAAGCTTTATTAAATAACTCTTTTNCTTGAGAATCTACAAACTGTGGATGTAATAGGTTAGTGATGCTGTTTGCGTCAACCATTGTTATAGCTTCTTCTTTTGTAACAACTCCTTCATTTTGCATATCAATCGCAATTTTTACACTTGCTTGAGCAGTTCTTTTTGCCTTTCTAGTTTGAAGTAAGTAGATATCTTCATTCTCAATAGTGAATTCAATATCTTGAACTTCTTTGAAGTGATTTTCTAGCTTTGCTGAAATTTCTAAAATCTCTTTATATGCTTTTGGAAATTTAGATTCTAGTGATTCTTGTTCGACTTTTTTATTTTTCTTTATCGGATGTGGAGTTCTTATACCAGCTACGACATCTTCTCCCTGAGCATTGATTAAATACTCCCCATACAGTTCTTTATCTCCATTCGATGGATTCCTTGTAAAAGCAACTCCTGTACCTGATTTATCATTGAGATTTCCAAAGACCATTGTCTGTACTGTTGCGCCTGTACCCCATGCATCAGGAATATTATTTATTTTTCTGTATGTAATAGCTCGTTTGTTTTGCCAACTATTAAAAACTGCTTCGATTGCACCTATGAGTTGCTCATATGGTTCTTGAGGAAATGCAGCATCGGTAAACCTCTCGACTGTGTTTTTGTAAGCATTGATTATCCAATTGAGCTGATCAACATTAAAATCTGCATCAGATTCAACATTATCCATACGTTTTTTGTTCGCTATTACAGCCTCAAATCGTTCATGTTCAACTCCTAAAACAACATTTGCATACATTTGTATTAAGCGTCTGTATGAATCTAAAGCAAACCTCTCATCATTAAATGCTTCTGCTAGTTGAGATACATTACCATCGTTTAATCCAATATTTAAAATTGAATCCATCATCCCTGGCATAGAGATTCTTCCACCAGACCTTACAGATAGCAAAAGAGGAGTGCCTGCACCACCAAAACTTTTATCAGAAAAGATCTCAAGTTTATGTACTGATTCTTTAATCTCCGTATCTAAATTATCTGGAAGCTTTTTATTTTCAGTAAAGTAATTACAGACTTCTGTTGTAATTGTAAAACCTGGAGGTACAGGAATTCCCATATTTGACATTTCAGCCAAGTTTGCTCCTTTACCACCAAGAAGATTATTAAGAGACGAGTCACCATCGGTTTTGTTTTTAGAGAATTCAAAAATTAGTTTATTTTCCATGGCGCAATTTAAAAATCTCCCCCTTCTATCCTTTAATTATATAGGGGGGGAACAATATGTCTAAAAATGTAATGGTTATTGGTACGGGTACTATTGGAGAACCTCTTATCGGTCTGCTAGCAGAACACAAAGATGCGCTTGGTTTAGATAATGTTGTATTTTTTAAAAGAACTCCTCTTTCAGATGAAAAAGGGAAGGTTGAAGCTTTGCTTAGAAAAGGTGCGAAGATAGTTTCAACTTCAGATGCTTTATCAGATTTTAAGAAATTAGGATTTACAAATATTGAAGATGTAGACAATGCATATGAAGATGTAGATGTCATTATTGACTGTACTCCAAGTGGCAACGACAACTGGGAGAATATATACTCATCTCTTGATCAATCAAAAAGATTTATGGCGCAAGGTTCTGAGCATGGGTTTGGTCCATTTTTTGCTTGGGGTATAAATAATGATGTTCTTGAAAATGATTCAAATAGATATCTTATTGCATCTTGTAATACGCATAATATTGCATCAATAGTGAAGACTTTTGCTTTAGATCAGAGTCGTGAACTTGTTGAAGGTCAATTTGTTTGTTTGCGAAGGGCTAATGATGTCTCACAAAATGACTCATTTTCTCCATCACCAACTATTACAAAGCATTCAAATCAAGAGTTTGGCACACATCATGCAAGAGACGTGCACGAATTATTTGCCCAAGAAGGAAAAGAATTAAACTTATTTTCTTCAGCGATAAAATTGCCAACACAATACATGCACACTTTATGGTTTACATTACGTTTTACTGACACAATACAGCATGAAGAGATAATGGAAAATCTTTATAGCAGTGAGTTTTTAATGGCAACTGAGAAAATGTCATCGAACAAAGTCTTTTCTTTTGGTAGGGATCACGGCTATCACGGAAGATTATTATCTCATGGCATTGTTGCCGAGCAGTCACTTCATGTAAAAGACAATGTACTCACCGGATACTGCTTTACACCACAAGATGGTAACGCTCTACTCTCATCTGTTGCAGGTACTGTTCAACATTACTACAAAGATAATTGGACAGAGAAAATGAAAACTTTCAATCGCTACATTTTCAAAAATATATAACTCTAGAATTCAACTATGGAAAAAGTTATTGCAATTGCAATACCAGCCTTATTTATAGTTGGAATTATATGGCTAATCGTTGCCTCAAATAAAAGGATAAATAATGCCCTTTCAACTGCTTCAAAAACTTTAGGTTTTACTTATATACCCTCTAAAAACATATTCAGAAAGAAAAGAATATTTGGTGAATTAGATGGATATAACTGTGAAGTAGAAGTCTATACAAGAACACACGGTAAGTCCTCAACAACATATGTCTCTTTCTTTGCTTTTTTTCCAGAAAGTTTTGATATGGGATTAAAAATTAACTGGCGAGGTGAGTTTGATGGAGATGATGAGTACCTAACAGATTTATTTATTAAACGAAACGAAGAACTTATAGAAGCATCAAAGAAGAATCTAAGAAGACTAAGGGTAGAGGATGCATTTGTAAATTCGAGAAAAGTCTTATTTAGAAAGTATTACAAAGCTGATGAGATTGTCAAAACAATGAGAGATGTACTCCAATTAGCTAAAAGCATAAAGTAAAGATTTATCTATTTATGTTCTCTGTACTCTTTAAATAACCATGGAATCATCAGCAATGCAGCGACAGAATCAAAGTACCAAATATCAAAAAAGTAATTAACACCAACACCGATAATTACTAATACAGCCAGATTCAAACAAAACAATGTCTCTTTAGCTTCAGCGATAATGACAACATGATTGAGTTTTCTACCTAATTTCAACTTTTTATACGATAGGGGTCCTTCAATGAGTATTGTGATAACACCAATTATGATTCCAATATAAGTTATTTCGTTGGCTTTATTATTGAGTAAATCATATGAAGATTTAGCAAGTATAAAAAATATCAGGAAAAGAAATGAATAGGCAATATATCTCTCAGCAGTCTCTTCATTAATTTTTTTACTATTTGATATTCCTAGCAATGCAACACCTGATGCAAATATCTCTATAAAACTATCTATTCCAAAACTAAGAAGAGCAGTAGAGTTTTCACTAAAACCTACTGATAATGCAAAAATACCCTCAATTAAGTTGTAAAGAATAGTAAAAAATATTAAATTTTTTGATTGTTTAAGTGCATCACTCATAAAAGAAATACTACTTACTGAGCCTTTTTAGCCAACTCTCTTCTAGAGAAATACACAATAACTGGAACAATAAATANATTNGGCATNGCCCAGTTCATCCACTCNTGTGGAAANAATTCANTNGTNCTGATAAATGCNGTAGTNGCNGCAATTGTTCCAGANAGCATAAGAATTAAGTGNGTGNTAGATCTGTCATAAAAATTTGGCTTGTNAGTTCTTNTATANCTGTTNAGATCATATGCTGTAACAAACAAACAACCAACTCCAAAAATTAACGCAACTGTTCTCAAGCCTTCAAACTGACCGTAAAATCCAAACTCAAGAACATCTGTTGCATTTAATAACAACATCACACCGGCAATAAACATTAGTAATGTGAGAGCTTTATCCACACTCTCCCTGGCTCCAGTTCGCACTTTTGCTTGTCGATATCCAGCAAAAGCAAAATAAAAGGAGAAAATTGCAATAGCAAACAAAAATGGTTGCACAACACCCATCATGCTAAGTGGTATAGCGGTTACAAAAATAATTGACATACCATAGACGTAATACATTCCATACTTTTTATGACGTTTGTCCCCTTTTTTCAGAAATAAAATTAGGTAAGCTGTTCCCAAAGACACAAACCCAGCAAAAATATGAATATAAAGTAGTGGTTTTTCTAAATCTGTGTATACACCATCGATTAATGACATAATTTTTAATTTATCCTTAAACTAGTTCAAAAGACTTAATTATATCTTCTAATCCTTCTTTTGCATCTGCAAAAAGCATTTTTGCATTGTCGTTAATAAATAATGGATTTGCAATACCTGCATAGCCTGGTGACATAGATCTTTTTATCACAATAACTTGTTTTGCTAGGTCAACATCTAATATTGGCATTCCATAAATAGGCGAATCTTCATCAGTTCTGGCTAATGGATTAACAACATCATTTGCTCCAAGAACTATTACAACATCTGTTGAGGAAAACTCAGAATTTATATCTTCTAATGTAAACATATCTTCGTAGTCAATATCTACCTCAGCTAAGAGTACATTCATATGTCCAGGCATTCTTCCAGCAACTGGATGTATAGCAAACTTCACTTCAATGTTTTTATCTTTTAAGGTATTTGTTAATTCTTTAACTGCAGCCTGTGCTTGAGCTACTGCCATTCCATATCCTGGAACAATAACTACAGATTCCGCATAGCTTAGCTGGATTGCAACATCTTCTGGCAAAGTGCTAATTGGATCTTTTTCATATTCATTGTTAATAGTTGTAGTTCCAAAACCACCTTTAAGAACGTCTCGAAGCGTACGATTCATTGCAGCACACATAAGGAGTGTAAGAATTATTCCTGATGCGCCCACTAAGGCGCCAGCTACAATCAAAATAATACTATTTACAATAAAGCCTGCTGACATTGCAGCAATTCCAGATAGCGAATTTAAGAATGCTATGACAACTGGCATGTCTGCTCCACCAATGACGGCAACTCTTATAACTCCAGCAATTAATGCAACTAATATAATAAATTCCATTAAAAGGTCATCCATTTCTAAAACAGCTGGAATAACAATTATCGTAGGTAGAAACACTGAAAATATATCTGCTAATTTTTTATTGAAGTTATTTAGTTTGCCACGTAGTTTCATTACAGCCACAAGGCTTCCCGAGAATGTAAATATTCCAATAACCATTGAAAAGATTGCTACGAAAACATCAGAAAGTGGTAAAGAATTACCGGATAGCTCTACATATGCAATTGCACCGGAAGCTCCTCCACCAAAGCCATTAAATAAACCAACTAGTTCTGGCATTTGTGTCATCTGAACTCTTTTTGATATTAAAACTCCAAGAAGTCCTGAAACAACAATTGTGATGTAAAAAGCAGAATCATATTTTGAAAAATCAAAATTAAAAGCACTAAAGACAGCTAGTGCCATAGCCAACATAGCAAATGTATTTGCTCTATGTGCTGTTGAAGGTCTTCCAAATAGCTTCAAAGCAAAGATAAATAAAATAGATGAGACAAGTAGTATTATTTCAATCATTTTTCTTAAACATTTCTAGTATTCGACCAGTCACTGAAAACCCGCCAACAATATTAAGAGTCGCAAATGCTATTGCAATTAAAACAATAATTTTAAGTAATTGAGACTCTCCTACTTCTGGGTATATAAGAATTGCTGCAATCAATGTAATTCCAGAAATAGCATTGGAACCAGACATCAACGGAGTGTGTAATGTCTGTGGAATTTTAGATATAAGTTCATATCCAATAAAGCTTGCTAAAAACGTTATCAACAATGTAAGTAAGAACGTTGCTTCCATTATGAACTCATCTCCACAAAAATCTCATCGTCACTATTTTCTATATACATTTCAATTAAATTTCTTACATTCTCTGAATACAGCTTTGTAGCTGCATGTTTAACAGTGTTTAAGATATCTGTTTCACCAACTATCTTTACACCATTAATCTCAACAACTTTGTTCACCTCTGTGCCTTCACAGTTTCCACCAGTACCAGCAGCTAGGTCAATAATTACAGAATTCTCTTTCATGTTTTCAACAGTTGACTTTTCAATCAAGACAGGTGCTTTCTTTCCTGGTATTTGAGCAAATGTTAAAACAATATCACTATCAATTACTTG
>FUFK010039566.1_pt1 | contig 20887 bp, 18 predicted proteins | sample 1021851 | NCBI WGS metagenome assembly FUFK01 (sample SAMEA51879418, study PRJEB19060) | metagenome
AAAAGAAATTATATTTAGATTTTTAAAAGCTAGAAAAAAAGATGGCTTTTTAAATGTAATCTCAATTTTTTCCTTTATTGGTATTGGCTTGGGTGTAGCCGTACTAATTATTGTTATGTCAGTAATGAACGGCTTTAGAACAGAATTAATAAATAAAATTGTAGGTTTTAATGCCCATGCTGTTGTAAAACCTTACGACAAACCTTTAGTTTTAATAACTGATAAAGATTTTGCACAAAGTATTGTTTCAAATGATGGAGAAGCAGTAATTCTTTCAAAACTAAACACAAAAGGTATACTTTTAAAAGGATATTTAAATAATGATTTTAAGAAACTGGAAATATTAAATAACCAAAAATATTTCGGATCAACAGATTTGAAAAATAATTCAATATCAATTGGAAAAGATTTAAGCTTTTTACTTGATATAGATATTGGTGATCAAATAACAATAATGTCACCGTCTGGTATTCAAACAATTGTTGGATCTTTCCCACGACAAGATAAATTTGAAGTAATTTCAATATTTGATAGTGGGATAGGCGAGTTTAATGAGAATGTAGCTTACATTAATCTTAACACATTAGAAAATTTTTTTGATAAAAATAAAGACAAAAGATTTAATGAGTTCTATTTCAAAGATCCAAAAAATATTGAATATCACAAAAAAATTTTATCAGATTTATTTCCTGGCGCATATGTTTACACATGGGCAGATTTAAATGAGTCATTATTTTCAGCTTTAAAAGTTGAAAGAAATGTTATGTTTATAATCTTATCTTTAATAATAATTGTGGCTGCATTTAATATAATTTCTGGTTTGACTATATTAGTTAAAAATAAAACAAGAGATATAGGAATTTTAAAATCTATTGGAGTAACAAACACATCAATTAAAAAGATTTTCTTTTTTGTTGGATTTATTATTGGAACTTCAGCAACTTTATTCGGTATTATATTAGGGAGTTTATTTTCATACTATATTGAAGATATTAGGAAATTTATTTCTAATACATTTGATATAAAGTTATTTCCAGAAGAAATTTACTTTTTAAGTACTCTTCCATCAGAAATAAACGTAAATTCAATTATCTTAATTACATTATGTTCAATAATAACAACTTCTATTGTATCAATTTATCCAGCTTCTAGAGCAGCAAAATTAAATACAATACAAACTTTAAAATATGAATAATTTTTTAAAACTAAATAATTTATCAAAGAAGTATGAAAAAAATAAAACTTTTAGAGTTTTAAACAATATTAATTTTAAATTTGAAGCAGGAAAAATATATTCTATTATGGGACCATCAGGATCTGGTAAATCAACATTATTAAATTTATTGTCATTAATTGATATGCCTTCATCAGGATTTATTGAATTTAATAAAAAAAAAATTGATACAAATAGTTCAATTGAGAATGATTATTTAAGATCAAAAAATATAGGCATAATTTATCAAGATAAAAATTTATTGCCTGATTTTACAGCTCTTGAAAATGTTATACTTCCAAATTTGTTAATTTCTAATAGTAAATCAAAATCAACAGAATTAGCAAAAAAATTGATTAAAAAATTTGATTTAACCTCCAGATTAAATCATTATCCATCTGAACTCTCTGGAGGTGAAAATCAAAGAATAGCAATCGCAAGAGCATTAATTAATGAACCGAATATTATCTTAGCTGATGAACCTACTGGCAGTTTGGATTATGAAAATGCTAAACAAATATTTAAAATCTTATTTAACTTAAAAGAAAAAAATAGAATTATAATTTTTGCAACCCACAATAGATATTTTGCAAATATGGCAGATTGTAAAATTAAAATGATTGGTGGTAAGATGAAAATCACCAATGAAAGAATCAATTAACAAAACATTTAATCATTTTAAAATACACACTCAATATTCAATTTGTGAAGGAGCTGTAAAAATTGATCAATTAAAAGATTTCTGTAAAAAAAATAAAATAAAATCATTAGGTTTATCAGATAATTACAATTTATCAGGCGCATTAGAATTCTCAGAAAATTTATCATCTGTAGGTACACAACCTATTATTGGAACTCAGATTTTATTTAAATTTAAAGAATTTGAAGGTTTGATACCTCTTATAGCTAAAAATCATAATGGATATAAGAATATTATTAAACTTTCATCAAAATCTTATTTAGAAAATTCCGAGCTAACTACCCCAAATTGTAAATTAGATGATTTATTAAATCATTCTGAAGGTATAATAATTTTAACTGGTTCTATTAAATGTTTCTTTGGCAAACTTTTTAATAAAGGTTTATTTAACGAAATCGAAGAAATACTAATTAAGTTAAAAGAAAAATTTCAAGAAAATATTTATATAGAAATTCAAAGACATAATGACCTAAATGAAAAAGAGTTTGAATACTATAATTTAAAAATTTCAGAAAAATTAGAATTGCCAATTATTGCCTCTCATGAGGTTTATTATTTAGATAAAGACATGTTTGAAGCTCATGATGCATTGATGTGTATAGGTGAAAAAACTTATGTAAATGACTCAAATAGATACAGGCTTACAAATCATCATTATTTTAAATCTTCAGATGAGATGATAGAGGTTTTTAAAGACTTACCTGAGGCACTAGAAAATAATTTTAATTTACCACTTAGATGTTCTTTTAAACCAAATTTTTCTAAACCTATCTTACCAAGTATTTCTTCCTCTGAAAAAGATCCGAATGAAATGTTAAAACAATTATCTCTTGAAGGGCTAAAAGATAAATTTAAAATAGTTTTTGATATAGATCACACAAAAATTGAGAGTGATAAAAATTATCTAGAATATAAAAAAAGACTAGATCATGAATTAGAAATAATAGTTGAAATGAATTACTCTGGATATTTCTTAATTGTTTCAGATTATATTAAGTGGGCTAAACTTAATAAAATACCAGTTGGACCCGGTAGAGGATCTGGTGCAGGTTCTTTGGTTGCTTGGTGTTTATCTATAACTGATATTGACCCAATAAAATTTAATCTTATTTTTGAAAGATTTTTAAATCCTGATAGAATTTCAATGCCTGATTTTGATATAGATTTTTGTGAGGAAAAAAGAGATTTAGTTTTTGAATATTTAACAACAAAATATAAAGATAGTGTTGCTCATATTATTACTTTCGGCAAACTCAAGGCAAGAATGGTAATTAGAGATGTCGGTAGAGTTCTAGGGTTACCTTATGGTTTCATTGATAGTATTTGTAAAATGATACCATTTGATCCATCTAGACCTATGTCTTTACAAGAATGTATCAACGTTGAACCAAGATTACAAAATTTAATAAAAGAAGATAAAAGGGTAGATCGTTTGGTTAACTTATCCCTCAAATTAGAAGGTTTAAACCGTAATGTTGCTACTCATGCAGCTGGTGTTGTTATCGCAGATAAAAAATTAACTGAAACTGTTCCTTTATACAAAGATAGTTCAGCTGACTTACTATTGCCTTCAACTCAATTTGATATGTACTCGGCAGAAAACGCTGGACTAATAAAATTTGATTTTTTAGGTTTAAAGACACTAACAGTTATTGATAAAACACAAAAATTAATTAATAAAAAAAATCCTGAATTTAAAGTCGAAAAAATAAATTACGAAGATCAAAAAGTATATGAATTATTATCAAGTGGTAAAACAGTAGGACTATTCCAACTTGAAAGTTCTGGAATGAAGGAAGCTCTTATAAACATGAAACCAAACAGGTTGGAGGATATAATTGCATTAGTAGCCTTATATAGACCTGGGCCAATGAGCAATATCCCAATATATAATGAATGTAAGCATGGCAAAAGAGAACCAGACTATCTTCACCCAAAATTGGAAAAAATTTTAAAACCAACTTATGGAGTTATAATTTACCAAGAACAAGTTATGCAGATAGCTCAAGTTCTCTCAGGATTTACAGCAGGAGAAGCTGATATTTTGAGAAGGGCAATGGGAAAAAAAAAGAGGGCAGAATTAGAAAAGCAAAAGCAAAGATTTGTTGATGGTGCCTTTTCAAACGGAATTAGTAAAGATATCGCTGCAGGAATATTCTTAAAAATTGAGCCATTTGCTGAGTATGGCTTTAATAAAAGTCATGCTGCAGCATATGCAGTTTTAGCTTATCAAACAGCTTTTCTTAAAACATATTACCCACATGAATTTTTTGTAGCCTCAATGTCTATGGAATTATCAAATCAAAAAAAATTAAGCGAGTTTTATGAAGAATTAAAAAGATTAAATATTGCAATTATAAGACCAGATATAAATAAATCATTTGCCAACTTTTCATCCGACGGAAAGAATTTTTATTATGCCTTAGGAGCAATAAAAAATGTAGGCTTAGAAGCTATTTCTAATGTTGTGAATGAGAGAGTTAAAAAAGGTGAATTCAAAGATTTATCCGATTTTATAAATAGAATTGATCCTAAAGACATAAATAAATTACAATTAGAAGGCCTTGTACAAGCTGGTGCGTTTGATCAAATCAATGATAACAGACAATCATTATTTAATTCTATTCCTAATATAATTTTAAAATCCAAAAATATTTATGAAAATAAATCTTTAAATCAAATTGATTTATTTGGAGATCAGGAAAATGACTCAGTAAATTTTTTAGAAAAAATTGATGATTGGCATATAGATACAAAGCTTACTAAAGAATTTGAGACACTAGGTTTTTATATATCTGATCATCCTTTAAATCAATATAAGTCTATTTTTGGCCAGTATAATGTAATTAGTTATGATGATTTTGAAAATAATAATGATGTATTAAGTTCTAATATTGCATGTACTGTTTTAAAAGTACAAGAGAAAAAAACTCAAAAGGGTAGTTCATATGCTATAGTAAAGTTTTCAGACTTATCAAATGTTTTTGAATTATTTATATTTTCTGAAATTTTTGAGTCTAATAGAGAAAATTTAATTGAAGGAAAATCTCTTTTATTAACCTTGATAAAAAATTATTTTGATAGTGAAAAGTTACAAAAAAGAATTAATGTAAAAAAAATAATTTCACTTAAGGAAGTTATAGATAGGCCTATTAAAAACATAACTTTTAAATTTAAAAATTTAAATGAGTTAAAAAAAATTGAAAAATTCGAAAAAATTGACGGCAAAACTGATGTTAAAATAGTTGTAGAGACAGATAATAAAACCCTTAATTTTCAATTGAAAAGTAAAAGAAAAATCAATAACAAGCTTTTAAATACACATAATTTAATAGAAAATTCAATTATTGAGTAAAAAAAGGTTGTCTTTTCCAAAATAATTTGTATCTATCTCGAAAATATTAACACGCACACAATTAGTGGTTTTATACCTCCGGTCCCTTTAGGGCAATAATTGTGGTGGCACAACCGGGAATAAATATGAAGATACCAAAAATAACTATCGAACAACTCTTAGAAGCTGGTGTTCACCTAGGTCATAAAACACTAAGGTGGAATCCAAAAATGAAAAAATATATTTTTGGAAAAAGAGACTCTATCCATATAATTGACTTAACCCAAACCTTAGAACTTACTAATTCCGCATTAGAAAAAGTTCATAACACTGTATCTTCAGGTGGTAAAATATTATTTATATCTACAAAAAAACAAGCATCCGAAGCCGTAGCCCAGTTAGCAAAAGATACAAATCAATATTTTGTAAATTATCGTTGGCTTGGCGGTATGCTGACTAATTGGGGAACTATCTCCAATTCAATTAAAAAGTTAAACAAAATTAATTTAGATCTTTCTACTGAAAATCGAGGATTTACTAAAAAAGAACTTTTAAAAATGAGTGGTCAAAGGGATAAACTACAAAGATCATTAGGTGGAATAATGGAAATGAAAAAAGTTCCTGATTTAGTTTTTATTATAGACACAAACTATGAATCTTTAGCTATAAAAGAGTCAATAAAACTTAAAATTCCAATTATTGCAATATTAGATACCAACTCTGATCCCGAAGGTATTGATTATCCAATTCCAGGAAATGATGATGCTAGGAGATCAATTGATCTTTATTGTAATTTGATGAAAGAAACCATTAATGACGCAAAAAAAAATTTAAATAATATTTCTGAGAATAAGATAGAAAATGAAAATAAGGAAATTGAAACTAATAAAGTTGCTGAAAAAAAATTAAATTAGTTTTATGAGCGACTTAAATAAAGTTAAACAACTCAGACAATCCACAGGAGCTGGCTTTAAAGATTGTAATTTAGCTTTAAAAGAATCTAATGGTAATTTAGAAAAAGCTGCAGAAATATTAAGAGTAAAAGGTATAGCAAAAGCATCAAAAAAAATGACTAGAGATGCTAGAGAGGGTGCTGTAGTAATTTGTAGCGATAAAGAAAAAACTTCAATAATCGAAGTAAATTGTGAAACGGATTTTGTAGCAAAAAATAATGATTTTATAAATTTTGTAAAAGAAATTGGTGAAATAAATAATTTATGCAAGTCAGATATTGAAAATTTAAAAAAATCAAAAATGAATAACGGTGATACTGTTGAAAATAATTTAGTATCATTTATAGCTAAAATTGGAGAAAAAATTACAATTGGTAGAGCTCAAACAATTGATAATCCAAATTCTTTAAATTTTACTTATCAACATTCAATTATAAAAGATAATGTATCAAAATTAGGAGTTATTGTGTCAATCGAAGTTAAAGATAAAAATGATGAAATAAATTCTTTTGGTAAGCAATTATCGATGCACATTGCTGCTTTAAATCCATTAGCTTTAAATGCAAATGATATTAATGAAGAGATTATTAACAAAGAAAAAGAATTAATCTCAGAAGAATTGAAAAATTCTGGTAAACCAGAGGAAATTGCAAAAAAAATTAGTATTGGTAAGATTAATAAATTTAAAGAAGATAACAGTTTAATGAGCCAAAATTGGGTAATGGATCCAAAAAAGAAAGTCAAAGATGTGATAACGGAAATAAAAAACCAAAATATTAAAATAATAGAGTTTTCACGTATAAAAATTGGCGAATGATGTTTGCAGACAAAACTTATCAACAGAAAATGACAAAGACAATTGAGATTTTTACCAAAGAATTAAATTCTTTGAGAACAGGTAGGGCTAATGCGAGCATGCTTGATTTGATTAAAGTTGATGTATACGGTCAAAAAATGCCTATAAATCAATTAGGCACCATAACCACTCCCGAACCACGAACTATTAATATTCAAATTTGGGATTTAAATAATGTACCTTTGGTCGACGCGGCCATTAAAAAATCTGAGTTAGGATTAAATCCCCAAATAGATGGACAATTGGTTAGATTACCAATTCCTGATTTAAGTGAAGAAAGAAGAACTGAGTTAAAAAAAATTGTTAAATCAACTGGTGAAAAGTGTAAAGTATCAATTAGAAATATCAGACGAGAAGCAAATGATGAATTAAAAAAACTTCTAAAATCAAAAACAATATCTGAGGATGACGAAAAAAAATTTGAAAAAATTATCCAAGAGCACACAGATAATAATATAAAGATAGTTGATGAGAAAGTATCATCAAAAGAAATAGAAATAATGAAAATATGAATTATCCCAAGCATGTAGCCATAATAATGGATGGCAACGGAAGATGGGGTATCAAAAAAAAAAATTCTCGAAATTATGGTCATAAAAAAGGCTTAGAAGTTGTTGAAAAAATAATTGAGGCCGCAATAGAGGAAAAAATAAAATATTTAACTTTATTTGTATTTTCAACGGAAAATTGGAAGAGACCTTTATATGAGGTAAATTACTTATTTAAATTATTGAATAGCTATATCGATAATAGGTTAGATAAATTATTAAAAAAAAACATCAAAATTTATATTATGGGTAATATAAAACCTTTTCCAAAAACACTTAAAAAAAAACTCCTAAAAGTACAAAGATTAACAAGTAATAACAGAGATATTCAAATTAATATGGCTTTAAATTATGGCTCCAGACAAGAAATAATTTCTTCAATTAAAAAATTAAATAAAAAAAATCTACCAATCAACGAAAAAAATATTATGAGTTATTTATACACAAAAAATATACCTGATCCAGAGATTCTAATCAGAACAGGTAACACCAATAGAATAAGTAATTTTTTGATATGGCAATCAATTTATTCTGAAATTTTCTTTTTAAAAAAAATGTGGCCAGAATTTAATAAATTTGATTTCAAAAAAATAATTAAAAAATTTAATAAAATTAATCGAAATTTTGGTGGACTAAATGTCTCAAATAAATAAAAGAATTTATACATCAATCATTTTGTTTAGTATTTTTACCTTATCTTTTTTTAATAAATATTTATTATTTTTTGTTTTAATATTTTGTTCTTATCAAATTTTTTATGAATTTTATTTATTATTGAGAAATATAATATTAAATAATAGAAAAATTTTATTATACCTAATTTTATTGATAATTTTATTTTTATTAAGTTATTTAATTTTATTTGTGTGGTCATGCTTAAATTCAGAAGATATAAATGACACAGTTTTTCTTTTATTATTAATAACTATATCTATAGCTACAGATATAGGTGGATTTGTTTTTGGCAAATTATTTAAAGGAAAGAAATTAACAAAAATTAGTCCTAATAAAACATATTCTGGAATGTATGGTTCTTTTTTATTTTCTATTTTTATTTGTATTCTTATTTTTAAAGATTACTATGATATTAATTTTTTATTTTTAATCGTTTTCTTTATTTCATCTTTTTCCCAATTAGGAGATTTATTCATTTCATTCTTGAAAAGATTAAATAAAGTTAAAGATACAGGTAACTTATTGCCTGGTCACGGTGGAATTCTTGATAGATTTGATGGAATTATTTTTTCATTAATATTAGGATCTTTCTTTAAAATTTTGTTATGATTCACAAAGTAATAATTTTAGGTTCGACAGGATCAATCGGATCTTCAAGTTTAAAATCAATATTTAAAAAAAAAAATTATAAAATTGTTCTTCTTAGTGCAAATAAAAATATTAATAAATTATTAAAACAATGCATAATATATAATGTTAAAAATGCAGTTATAGAAGATGAAAATAAATTTAAAGAATTTAAAACTATTTTTAAAAGAAAAAAAATAAAATTACACTCAGGATTAAAAAAAATAAATTTAAATAGATTATTAAAGTATAAAGTTTCTTATTGTATAAACTCAATATCAGGAATTGAAGGATTAGAGCCTACATTAAAATTTATTCCATTAACTAAAAAAATTTTAATTGCAAATAAAGAATCTTTAATATGTGCATGGAATATAATATCAAGGGTTTTAATAAAAAATAAAACACAATTTATACCAATAGATTCTGAACATTTCTCTATTTGGAAATTAATTAAAAATGAAAAATTGGAAAATTTAGAAAAAATTTATCTAACAGCATCAGGTGGTCCATTTTTAAAAAAAACTTTAAAACAAGTTATTAATACAAAACCAAAAGCTGCATTAAATCACCCTAATTGGAAAATGGGAAAAAAAATTTCAATCGATTCTTCAACAATGATGAACAAAATTTTTGAATTTATTGAAGCAAAAAAAATTTTTAATTTAACTAAAAATCAATTATCTATAATAATTCAGCCATCATCATTTATTCATGCAATAGTTTTTTTTAAAGGTAAAATAATTAAATTTTTAGCTCATGATACAGATATGACTATTCCTATATCTAATGCTCTTGAAATTAGAGATTATCAAAAAAAAATATCATATTCCAAATATATAAATAAAATAAATTCTTTAGAATTGCAAAAACCCACCATTAAACAATACCCACTCTTATCGATATTAGATTTAGTACCAGAAAATTACTCTTATTTTGAAACGATTTTAATAACTATAAATGATCACTTAGTTTATAAATTCTTATCTAATAAAATCAGCTATTACTCAATACATTTAAATCTTTTAAAATTTATCAAAAGTCCATTTTTAAGAAAATATTATAAATTAAAACCTAAAAATATATATGATATAAAAAGAATGATTGAGGTTACAAAAAATCATATAAATAATAAAATTATAAATTATGAAAAAAAAATTTAAATTTTTAAAAAAAATAATTTTTTTATTGTTTATTCAGTTGTTATTTTCAAAAAATGGTTTTACTGAAAATATTAAAGATTTTAATATTCAAGGCAATGATAGGGTTTCAGATGAAACTATAATAATGTTTTCATCTCTAAATATCGATGACAATATTAATGAAAATGATCTTAATGAAGCCCTAAAAAAATTATACTATACAGATTATTTTAAACAAGTTGAAATATATTTCGACAAGCAAATAGTAACAATCAATGTAATAGAAAATCCTATTATCCAAAATGTTAAAATTGAAGGTATAGACCGTGACAGTATTTATGAAAAAATTGAGGATATAACATCAAAAATTGAAAAATATCCCTTTGTTGAAAATAAAATTAACGAACAGGTAATCTTATTAAAAAATATATTAAAATCATATGGCTACTATTTTGTTAAATTAGAAACTTCAATTAATGAAAATTCAAATAATACTGTTGATTTACAATATAAATTTGATCTTGGTGAAATTGCAAAAATAAAAAAAATCAATTTTATTGGTGAAAAAATTTATAATGATACGGTTCTAAGAAATATTATAATTTCAGAAGAAACAAAATTTTGGAAATTTATAACAAAAAACAAGTTTTTAGACTTAAATAGAATAAGAGCAGATGTTAGTAGATTAGAAAAATTTTATAAAAATAGAGGTTTTTATAATGTAAAAATAAAGTCAACGACTGCAGTAATAACAGATGAAAATCAATTTGAATTAATATTTAATATTAAAGCAGGTAATAAGTTATTTTTTGATAATATCCAGTTTTCTGAGAGTAAAAATATTTTGGAAAACGAATTAGAATTTTTTAATAAAAAATTTCTAAAATTAAAAGGTAAAAACTACTCTGAAAAAAAAATAAATAGACTAATTGATGACATAAACAATTTTACATTAAATAATGAATTTGTTTTTTTAAATGCAAGCTACGATACAATTATAACTGATAATAATAAAATAGATATAATTATAAACTTAGATGATCTAGATAAGAAATTTGTTGATAGAATAAATATACTAGGAAACTTTATTACTGACGAAAAAGTTGTTAGAAATACGCTAATTGTTGATGAGGGAGATCCGTTTAATGAAATTTTATTCGAAAAGTCCTTAGCAAATATTAAATCTCTTGGTATTTTCAAAAGTGTCAACTACGATATGACTGAAAATAATAAAGCAAACAAAGTTATCGATATCAGAGTAGAAGAACAACCAACAGGTGAGATTTTTGCAGGTGCTGGTACTGGAACAACAGGATCGAGTATATCAGCTGGAATAAAAGAAAATAATTATTTAGGTTTAGGAATTAAATTAGATTCAAACTTAACATTAACAGATGATTCTATTAAAGGTAAATTTTCAGTCATAAATCCTAATTATAAAAATTCTGATAAATCAGTTAAAACGGTAATTGAGAGTTCTTCAGACGATTTTTTTACTCTCAGTGGTTATAAAACAAGCAGAACTGGAATATCGATTGGTACCGAGTTTGAACAAATGAATGATATGTTTATTAATCTTGAGATGTCAAATTATTATGAAGATCTTGAAACATCCTCAACGGCTAATAGTATTGTAAAAAAACAGGAAGGAAATTATTTTGAAAACCTTCTTACTTACACATTGAAATACAATAAATTAGATCAAAATTATCAACCTTCTGATGGATTTATAAATACATTTTCTCAAACATTGCCATTAATCTCAGATGATCGTTCATTTGAAAATAAATTTTTAAGTTCAGCTTATCATTCTTTAGGTGATAATGTTATTTTATCTGCTCAGTTTTATTTGAATACTATAAATTCCTTAGACGATGATGTTAGAATTTCAAAAAGAGTTTTTGTACCTAGTAGAAGATTAAGAGGTTTTGAGAGTGGTAAAGTTGGACCTAAAGATGGATCCCAATACATTGGTGGAAACTATGCTACTGCTTTAAATTTAAATTCAACAATTCCAAATATATTTTTTGAGAACGAAAATTTAGATTTTAATGTATTTTTAGATATAGCTAACATTTGGGAAGTTGATTATAATAGTTCTCTAGACTCAAATAAAATTAGGTCATCTACGGGTATAGCCGTGAATTGGTTTAGCGCTATTGGACCTCTATCATTTTCTTATGCTGTTCCATTAACAGAAGCAGAAACAGACATAACAGAAAATTTTAGATTTCAAATTGGAACTTCTTTCTAATGAAAAAAATTTTGATTTATTTATTTTTATTGCTATTTAGCACCAGCACGTATGGTAAAAATATTGTTTATCTTGATGTTCAATACATTATTGATAATTCTGAATTGGGAAAATTTTACAAATTAAAGATTAAAAATATACAAAAAGATATTTCTTCTCAACTAAAAAAAAAAGAAGACGAAATTAACTTTCTTGAAATTAATATAAAAAATCAAAATAATATTTTAAGTGAAAAAGAAAAAAAAAATAAGGTAAATCAACTTAATGATTTATTAAAGGAATATAAATTACAAAGTAACAAATTTAACAAACAAATTATAGAAAATAAAAAAAAATACACCTCAAAAATTTTAGAAACCCTAAATCCATTACTTACAAATTATGTTGAGAAAAATAAAATATTGTTAGTTGTTGAAAAAAAAAATATATTAATTGGAATAAAATCGTTAGATATTACAAAAGATTTGCTAAAAATTTTAAATGAGGAAACAAAAAAAAGCAATTTATTAGATGAAAATTAAAAATCCTTTCTTTAAAATAAAAAAAAATGTTTATTTGTCGGAAATTCTTAGTACTTTAGGAAAAGAAAAAGTAAGTAAAGATATTAAGATAAATAATATCGCAAACCTAGAGTCTGCCACAACTAATGACATTTCATTTATAAATAATTTAAAATATTTAGATTTGTTAAAAAAAACTAAAGCTAATTATATAATAACAAATAATAAATATTTAAGCAAAATTAAAAATTATTGTCATCCCATAATTGTTTCCGATGTTTTAAAATCAGTTTATAAAATTACAAGCATTTTTTATCCTGACTCGCTAAATGATATTGCTGATTTTAATGCTACAATATTAAATCAAAAAAAATATAAAAATGTAAAGTTTGGTAATAATGTTTTAATTGGAAAGAACGTTCTTATTGGTAAAAATTGTATAATTGGTCATAATACCATAATTGAGTCAAATGTTATTATAGGACCAAAATGTGAAATTGGTAATAATGTTCTTATCAAAAATTCAATAATAGGTGAGAATGTAAGAATTCTTGATGGTTCAGTTATTGGAAAAAAGGGGTTTGGTTTTTTTCCTAATAAAGGAAACAATATAAGATATCCTCAGATAGGTATGGTAATAATTAAAGACAACGTTGAAATTGGATGTAATAATACAATCGATAGAGGATCTTTATCTAATACCGTTATAGGAAAAAATACCTTTATTGATAATCAGGTTCATGTTGCTCATAATGTTAATATAGGTGAAAATTGCATTATTACAGGTCAAGTTGGTTTTGCAGGAAGTTCAAATATTGGAAATAATGTTTTAATTGGTGGTCAAGCAGGCATTTCTGGGCATTTAAAAATTGGAAATAACGTTCAAATTGGGGGTGGTAGCGGTGTAATAAAAAATATTCCAGACAATACTAAAGTCATGGGTTATCCTGCTAAAGAAATTAGAAATTTTATAAAAGAAAATAAATAAATGTCTGACAAATTAAATAAAGATCAAATAAAAAGTTTACTACCACACAGAGAACCGATGTTATTAATTGACGAATTAATTAATATAGAAAAATTAAAATCTGCAACAGCAATTGTTAATGTAACTAAAGAAAGTTTTTTTGTTCAAGGACATTTTCCTGGTGAACCTGTTATGCCTGGAGTATTAATTGTTGAAGCATTTGGTCAGGCAGCCGCAGCTCTGACCGCGGCTGGCATTGATAAAAAAACTTATGAAAATAAATTAGTTTTTTTAATGACAGTTGATAAAGCAAGATTTAGAAATCCAGTAATTCCTGATTGTAGATTAGAATTAAATATTGAAGCAGTTAGATCCCATGGAAAAGTGTGGAAATATAAAGGAGAGGCTTTTGTCGATGGAAAAAAAATGGCAGATGCTCAATGGGCAGCTACTATTGTTGATAGAAAGAAATAATTAGTAGTAATTCTTGATAAGTATTTAAAGTATAATTTGTTATCAATTTAAAAGTGATACACCATACAGCAATAGTTGATAAAAATTCTAAAATTTCTGAAAATGTTGAAATTGGACCGTATTGTGTAATCGGTTCAGAAGTTGAAATAGGCGCAAACTCAAAATTGCATTCTCATGTATATATTAATGGAAACACAAAAATCGGAAAAAATAACGAGATATTTCCTTTTGTTTCAATTGGAACAGATCCACAAGATTTAAAATATAAAGGTGAAAAGAATTCTATCATTATAGGTGATGATAATAAACTTAGAGAATATGTGAATATTAATCCTGGTACATCTCAAGGAGGCACAATTACCAAAATAGGAAGTAATAATTTATTTATGGTTTACTGTCATATAGCTCATGATTGCAATCTTGGGAACAATATAGTTTTGGCAAATAATGTTCAAGTTGGTGGTCATGTTAAAATAGAGGATAATGCTATTGTTGGAGGTAGTTGTGCCATACATCAATTTTCTAGAATAGGTCATTTGTCTATGGTTGGAGGAATGACTGGTGTTTTAAGTGATGTAGTTCCGTTTGGTCTATCATTAGGAAATAGAAATAATTTAGTTGGGCTTAATATTATCGGTTTAAGAAGAGCAAAAATTTCCAATGAAGATATTAAAATATTACAAAAATTTTATGAATTAGTTTTTATTAATCAAAATTTTAGATCTAATATAGAAAATTTAAATACAGATTTGAAAGAAAATAAATATGTTAAAACTATTATTGATTTTATAAATTCTGATAAAAAGCGACCAATATCTCTTCCAGAAAATATTAAATGATTGGATTATTTTTAGGAGAAAAAAAACTACCATTAGAAATTTTAAAAAGTTTAAAAAAAAAAAAAATTGAATATTTCATAATAGATTTATCAAAAAATAATAAATTTAAAAAAGATAAAAATAGTTATTTTATTAATATTGGAAAATTTGGTAAAATATTAGAAATAATTAAATCTAAAAAATGTAAAAAAGTCTTATTTGCTGGAAATATCATTAAACCAAAAATATCAAAATTAAAATTAGATCTTAAAGGTATATATTATATTCCTAGAATTATTAAGGCATCTAAAATAGGAGATGCAGCTATACTAAAAGAATTGATCAAAATATTATCAGAAAATAAAATAAAGGTTATTAAATTAAATACATATAATCCAGAATTAACTTTAAACAAAGGATGCCATACAAAATTGAAACCTAGTATGACTGATAAACTTACTATCAAAAAGGGTATTCAAATACTTAATAAATTAAATTCTTTAAATCATGTTCAGGCATTAGTTGTTAATAACCAGAAGATTATTTCTTTTGAAAAAAGAAAAGGCACAAAAGACATGTTAAAATCAATTAGAAACAACAAACTACAAAATAAACTTTTGCTAAAGATGCCTAAATCTAAGCAAGATTTACGAGTTGATTTACCGACTATAGGTCTAGATACATTAAAAGATTGTAAAAAGGCAAATATTAAAGGAATTGTTATTAAGGCAGGTCAAAATATATTTTTAGATAAGCGCGAAGGACTTAAATTTGCAAATGAAAATAATATTTTCGTTATAGCTAAATGAAGAAAATTTTTATTTTAACTGGTGAGCCATCAGGTGATAAATTAGCCTGTGAAGTAATTAAAGAACTAAAAAAGACAAAAAAAGACATTGAATATTTATCTGTTGGTGGTCAATATTTAAATTCTATAGGTATTAAGTCGATATATGATCAAAAAGATATTACATATATAGCTTTTACAGACATATTGTTAAATATTTTTAAGATAAAAAGAAAAATTAATGAAACTGTAAATAAAATTTTAGAATTTAATCCTGATATTTTATTTAGTGTTGATAGTCCCGATTTTACTCTCCGTGTTTCAAAAATAATTAAATTAAAAAAACCAAATGTTAAAACTATTCATTTTATTGCCCCTAAAGTTTGGGCTTGGCGAGAGGGTAGGGTAAAAAAAATGAAAAGCTTCTTAGATCATATTCTTTTATTATTCGATTTTGAAAAGAAATATTTTGATAAAGAAAAATTAAAAAATACATTTGTTGGACATCCAATATTAGACAATACAAAAAATGAAAAGATTGAAATTAATGAATTATTAAAGGGAAAAATCATATCGATATTTCCTGGTAGCAGATTATCAGAATTAAAATTACATGTACCTATACTTATTGATTTCATAAAAAAAATGACTAAAGAAAAAATTGATTATAATTATATTTTTCATGTGAATGAAAATTTTAGAGATTACTTATCTCAAATAATTAAAAAAAATAATTTGAAAAATGTTGATCTAATTTCAAATGAAAAAATAAAAATTGCTACAATTAAAAAATCAATTTTTGCAATAGTTAAATCTGGAACAGTCTCACTTGAAGTTTGCAAATATAGCGTGCCATCGATAATAATTTATAAAATGAATTTTTTTAATTTTTTTATAGCTAAGTTATTTTTAAAAATAAAGTTTGCAAATATGATAAATATTATTAACAACAAAGAAGTTATACCCGAACTTTTACAAAAGGAATGTAACTCAGATGAAATATATAAAACAGTTAATTATTTATTAAAAAAACCTGAACTTATAAATGAACAATTAAAACAAGTTAATAAAACTATTAAAGAATTAAGATCGATCACCTCATCAAGCAATGAAGCTTCCAATGTTTTGTTATCTTATTTGAGATAATCTTTTAGAAACTTCTTCTTTACCAAGTGCACATAATATATCATATATACCTGGTCCAAACTTTGATCCTGTAAGACATATTCTTAATGGTTGTCCAACACCTTTAAAATTTGTATTATTATTTTTTATTAGGTGATTAATTATTGGTTCTAGCGTTTCTCTAGTAAAATCTGATAGTTTATTAATATCATCACTAAATAATTTAATAATTTTAATAGCCGTTTCGTCTAAAAGTTTTTTATCTTCTTTTTCTATTTGAACTTTGTCATTTATTAAAAACATTGAATTCTTGTAAATATCTTCTAAAGTTTTTGCTTTATTTTTTAAAAAATGTAACGAATTTCTTATTTTTTTCTGTGATGTATAAGGTAATTCTTCTTTAAAAGTCTCACAATAGTTTTTTAAAAAATTAAATAGATCATTTTCATCAATACTTTTTATATAATGTTCATTCATTGAATAAATCCTACTAATATCTAGTTTTGAAGGTGATTTCCCAATTCCTTCTAAATTGAAGTATTTGATACTTTCCTCTAAGTCAAAAATTTCCTTGTCTTTGTATGACCATCCTAGTCTAAGAAGATAGTTTCTTAGAGCATTAGGCATTATTCCAATTTTAGAATAATCATCTAACGTTGATACATTATCTCTTTTTGATAGTTTTTTTCCTTCCAATGTATGAATTAGTGGTATGTGAGCAAAAGAGGGCACATTCCAATTCATAGCTTCATATATCTGTATTTGCTTGAATGTATTTATTTTATGATCATCACCTCTAATTATATGTGTCATACCCATTAAATGATCATCTACTGATGCTGATAAATTGTATGTAGGTGATCCATCTGCTCTTAATATAACAAAGTCTTCTATAGTATTATTTTCAATTTCTATATTTCCCTGGACCAAATCTTTTAAGATAGATTTTCCTTCAACTTTACTTTTAAATCTGATTACAGGTTCAACTTCTTTTGGAGCATCAGTTTCACTCTTATCTCTCCATTTCCTATTATAGATATANGGTATTTTTTTTTGTTTTGCCCTTTTTTTTTGCTCTTCAATTTCTTCACTTGAACAATAACATTTATAAGCCAAACCTTTTTTTAACAATTCATTAGCTACATTTATATGATCATCTATTTTATCTGACTGAATATATTCACTATTTTCGTAATTAATACCTATCCATTTTAAGGAATTAATTATTTGATTTTTGAATTCGTCTTTAGACCTTTCTTTATCTGTATCCTCTATTCTTAGATAAAATTTACCACCTTTATTTTTTGAATAAAGCCAGTTGAATAATGCTGTTCTCACTCCCCCAATGTGTAAAGGTCCTGTCGGTGACGGAGCAAATCTAGTTGCTACAGTTTTCATCAGATTTATTTAGACTATTTTANGAAAAGTTTCTATATAAAGATACTAGNATTCCTTGAACTTTTACTCTATCAGGACCAAATATTTTAGTTTCGTAATTTCTATTAGCGCTTTCCAAAGCNACNGTCTTACCTTTTCTTCTTATTCTTTTTAGCATTGCTTCATGATCNTCAATTAATGCGACTACTATTTTTCCNTTTTCAGCTGTATCAGCTTTTTTNACAATTACTGTATCACCATCATTTATTCCAGCCTCNATCATNGAATCTCCTTGCACTTTTAGNCCAAAAAATTCTCCATTTTTCTCNATATTGGAAGGCAAAGGTATTCTAGAAACTTCGTTTTGAATTGCTTCAACAGGTGTACCAGCAGCAATTTTACCTAACACAGGTATTTCATTTTCATCTGAATTATTTCGATTTGGACTTTCATCAAGTCCACCTTTAATTACACTCGGTGAAAAACTGTTATAAATATCATTTGCTGAAGCTGTTTCAGGTAACTTAATGACTTCTAAAGCTCTTGCTTTATGAGCCAATCTTTTAATAAAGCCTCTTTCTTCTAAAGCACTAATTAATCTATGNATNCCAGATTTAGACTTTAGATTTAAAGANTCCTTCATTTCTTCATANGAGGGAGATANACCACTAGATCTCAACNTCTTGTTGATAAATAAAAGCANGTTTTTTTGTTTTTTAGTTAACATAGAACAAANTGTGTACATAAATGTTCTATAAAAGTTCTATCAATTAAACAAGAGTTAAAACNCNAATAAATTCAACACTTTTTTTATAAAATAGAAAAAATATTATTATTTTCTAAATTTTTTAAAATCGATTCACCAATTAGAAATGTTTTTATTTTAGTTTCTGAGGCTATTTTCAAAACGTCTTCTTTGTTTTTTATTCCGCTCTCTGAAATTAATGGTCCTTCATGATTAACTAAAATATTATGAATATCATAAGTTGTATTTATATCTGTTTTTAGTGTTTTTAAATTCCTATTGTTTATTCCTATTANNGCATCTTTGTACTTTAGAGATTTTTTGGCCTCTTCAACAGTGTGAACTTCAACAATTACAGACATTTTAAGTTTCNCAGCTTCTTCATACAACTCATCTGCAGTTTTTTCATCAACACCAGCTAAAATTATTAAAATAGCATCAGCACCATAACTCCTANAAAGATGGACTTGAAATTTATCAACAAAAAAATCTTTACATAAAANAGGNAAATTTANTTTTTGTTTAATTTTACTAATATGAATTAAGTTNCCCAAAAAAAAATCCTCNTCAGTTAANACTGATAAGCAAGTTACATTATTTTTTAANTATATATNAGCAATNTCAACAGGNTTATAATTTTCAATAATTATACCAGCTGAAGGACTGGCTTTTTTAATCTCTGCAATAATAGAGATTTTATTGTGATTTATATTATTAAGTATTCTTTCTTTAAAATTTATATAATTTTTTAGATTTATAATTTTGTCATTTAGAGAATTTACTGAAATATCTTTTTTTAAAATTTGAATTTTACTTCTTTTTTTATTAATTATTTTTTCTAATATATTCTCAGACATTTCTCAATTTTTCTAAATGTGAATATGTTTTTCCTGATAACAAATAATCTCTTGCTCTTTGATAGGCATATTTAAAATTATCTTCTCTTTCGGATATTACTAAACCAGCTGCAGCATTTAATGATACTGCTTTAGAAAAGTCATCATCATTACCTTTAAATATATCTATAATTTTTTGTGAATTATATTTTGCGTCATTTCCAACTATCTTATCGAAACCTTCAGCATTTACTTTCAATTCTTTAGGATCAATGATCATTTCGTTAATTTCCCCATTTCTTAACTGTTTAACAATAGTTTTGTGATATGGTGATATTTCATCTAAACCATCATTGCTATTAACAATCCAAGCAAATTTTATATTTAAGTCTTTCAAAGCATTAGCAAATATATCTAGAAGTTTTTTATCAAAAACTCCTACAACTTGTTTTTCAACATTTGCTGGACTACTCAAAGGACCAATCATATTAAAAATTGTTCTCTTCCCAATTTTTTTTCTGGTTGGGCCAACATATTTCATTGCGCTATGATAATTTGGAGCAAACATAAATCCAAAATGATTTTTTTTAATTTGATTTTCAATATCTTTGGGGTCCAAGTTGATATTTATATTTAATGCTTCCAAAACATCTGCAGATCCACATTTTGATGAAACTGCTTTATTGCCATGTTTTGCTACCTTAATGCCCATACTTGAAAGTAATAATGCGGAAGCAGTAGATATGTTTAGTGTATCCTTNCCATCACCNCCTGTTCCACAGGTATCTATGCAGTTATCTACATTAACTTTTTTCGCTTTATTTCTAAGCACTGAGACACCACCTGCTATTTCTGTTGAAACTTCTCCCTTTTTAGAGAGCAGAGTTAAAAAATTATAAATTTCGTTATCATTAGCTTTTCCATTCATCAAAATTTCAAAAGCACCAATACTTTCC
>FUFK010065340.1_pt1 | contig 20885 bp, 35 predicted proteins | sample 1021851 | NCBI WGS metagenome assembly FUFK01 (sample SAMEA51879418, study PRJEB19060) | metagenome
AACTAGCGTCTAAAGGAGTAAAGGCTGGAGGCACATTGGCATCTAAAGCAGGCAAGGCTATTGGTCAAGGTTTGGCCAAAAAGGCACAGAAGGTTGGGCAGAAAGTTGGTGACATGGCCGCTCAACAATTATTGAAGCCAGGATCCAAAATGACAGTGGGTGGACAGGAAGTTGCTATAGACAAAGTACAAGGTTCTGAAGTAACAATAGCTGACCCAAAAGATAAAAACGCACCAAAAACTGTAATACAGAAAAAACATCCTTTAATTAAACAGGCATTGGATGCTTTAATAACATGAAAATAAATGAATTAATACAAGACTTCCACATACAAAGAAGTAACGAAGAACAAGAAGTCCTAGACAAATGCAAAGAGCTTAGATCATTTGACAGTTTCCCTGAAAGAGAACGTTTCATATTAGAGAACTTGATACGTAAAGCATTAGTAAGTAAGATAGTGCAAGGTAGAACTGTAATGGTTATGGCTAATGAGTATTGATAAACAACTATCACAACAACTAGAAGAGATAATAGAAGCAGGGTTGATCCGTGTAGCTATCCCTTATCAAAAAGGCAATAGCATAAGGGTCAAAAACATTGTGATTAGAAAACATCATAATGGGTATCGTTTGTTTGATTTAAGAACCAACAAGCATATATGTACAACTTTTGCTAAAGCTACTGCCCTTGCAATAGCTAAAATGACTGCTGAAAAGACTAAATTTGAGCTCAAAAACCTACTAAAACTAGACGATAGGGTTGCAAAATACTATATGGATGCATTATATGCCAAAAGATCTATGAAAACCGGCGAAAGTGTAGAAAGACGTGAGTCTGCAGAAGTGCAATATGACATTGCTATGCATGAAGCTTGGACCGTTTTAGGCGACATAGAAAGATATATATTTGATAAATAAAAGTAAGAGTTGTAATAAAGGAATAGAACATGCTATTAAAAGAATTTTCAAGAAAGGTCTCAACAGAGAGTTTAAATGAGAACCTTGCAAAGCAATTTGGCACAAAAATTGATGTATCCAAGTTCACTACTGAACAATTAGAAGATGCACGAAACAAAATTAGAACAAAATTATCACAGATAGAAACTAATGAAAGTTTCGAAGCAGTACATACAAGTGATGATTACCAAAAAAATAAACTATTCCTTGATATAATCAATACAGCTATTGCTGAGCGTGAAGAAGATAACAAAAAAGATGACGACAGAATGGTAGTAACGAAAGCTGACAAAAATGCTAACACAAAAGCATATCAAGAATACAAAAAGGGCAATAAAAGATACAAGGCCGCGGCTGATCTAAATGAAGGTGCTGAAGAACAATCAGCATTAGTAATGGCATCAAAAGATATGGTAGATAGAGTTACAGGCTGGATGGAAGATACAGCAGAAATGCAGACAGAATCTATGCTAGAAATAGGCGATAAGATTAGAGATGAGATGGGTGTTGACAAGTCGGAAGAATTTATCGGTACTGTTAAACCAGCACTCGAAAGTTTATTTACGTCATTGGAAAGCACCAGAGACTCCCTAACAAGTGGCGTAGCCATTTTGACAGGAGAAGGCGCACCTAGTACAATGGGCGATGAAGTTCCCGGAGAAGATGCAGAAGTAGAAGACCCAGAAATGGAACCAACTGTAGCTGATGATGAAGCGGGGGCAGAAACAGAAGACCCAGCAGGCGACGAGTTTGCAACGGCAGATGCTTCAGCAGGAGGCGAAGAACCGGCAGACAGGGCCAAACGCGAAAGCGTTGAATTAAGCAGAAGATTAGGCCAGCTACTAGCAGGATCAAAAAAAAAGGCTTAAGAGTTTCTGAAGACGCAGATTCTAATACCAAAGACGGTTTAGCACAAATATTACATTTAAAACTACAACAAGGCGCCACACGTTTAAGTTGGGATGACCTTAATACTTTTACATCAAACATAGGCAGTGAGCATTTTGATCAACAAAGTTTTTCAAAGGCATATAACTCCGATAAAAGAATCCAAGACCTTGTCGACAGTTTCGATGAAACTGGTGTAGTTCTAAAAGGTGGTAAAGCACCACAGAGTGAACCAGAAGACGATACTGTCGACAATATGGCATCAAGAGCCGCTCAATCCACGCTATCATAATCCGGTTGACAAACTATTATTTTTAATATATAATAGCAGTTGGAGAAAAATTATGGCAGTAGCAGAAGATAGAACAGACGAAGAAATCATCGTCCAAATCAAAAAAATCTTAGAAGACTATGTAAAACCAGCAGTAGATAGCCACGGGGGTGTAATTGATTTTGTCAGTTACAAAGACGGACATTTACAACTTATTTTGGGAGGTGCTTGTAGCGGATGTGCCAGTAGCACTATTACTCTTAAAATGGGTGTTGAGAATATGGTTAAACACTATGTTCCTGAAGTACGTACTATATCAGCAGAAGACGATCCAAACTCTACAGTAGATCCATATTACAGAATGGATCCGTTTATGGAAAACTTTGATCAGTACGAAAGTTGGAATTCAGATGAGCCTACTAAGAAAGAATAATGATATTGAATTCTACGCAGTACCCAATCAACACTGGGTAATTTCTGCTGAATATCCTTTCTATAAGGATTTAGAAAAACTTTTTGATTTTACCAACGAAGATATAAGCAAAGGGTCTTGTACCGTACAAGGTTTACAAAAGCCTATTCTTAACAATGAATGGGAAAAGGAACGTGAAGAATATAAAAAATGGTTCCTTTCTATTTTCAAACAAATGGATGTACCAATAACAAAAATACATGATAGACAAGAAGAGCCAGAACATAAGGCTTGGACAATAAATTACTTTCCTGGAGGATGGCAGGCAGGTCATTTCCATTCAACCAATAAGGTCAACCAAGGCAATAAAAGATTTGCATCAAGTGTTTTATTTTTTGACGAACTAAAACCAACTAAAAGAAATCCATTCAACGGATGTTTGTATACAGTTTTACAGGATCCAAATGGTTATTCCTATGATCATAAGTTTCATCCTAGTCCTGGAAAAGTAGTAGTTATGGATGATAGGGTATGGCATGGTGCATATCCTTGTGAAGATAACAGAAGATGTTTAGTATGGGACTTTGATATAGAATGACATTAATTAAAAACAAATACGACTATAAAGAAATAAAAAAAGCAAGTGTGGAAGGTAGAAGACTTTATGCATGTCCTGATGGTAATTCGGTTGCTAGTGTAACTACAATCCTAGATGCTACAAAAGATAAAACGCATTTGGTTGCTTGGCGGAAACGTGTTGGAGAAACAAAAGCAAAAGAAATAACAACTGAAGCCGCTGGTGTTGGTACTCGTATGCACAAATATCTAGAAGATTACATAGAGTCCTGGCCTGCTTGGCCACAACCAGGAAGTAATCCTTATGCACAACAGGCTCATAAGATGGCATCTACTATACGTGAAAACGTATTAGAGAGTCATGTAACTGAAATATGGGGTAGTGAAGTGCAATTATATCATCCTAAGATATATGCAGGCACTACAGATTTAGTTGGCACATATGATAATAAACCTGCTATTATGGATTTCAAACAGACTAATAAACCTAAAAAGAAAGAATGGGTTGAAGACTATTATCTACAATTAGTTGCCTATGCATTAGCACATAATGAATTATATGGCACAGATATTAAAGAAGGACACGTATTCATGTGTTCTAGAGACCTACAATACCAGCAATTTGATCTATGGCCTGATGAATTCAAAGATTGGGAGTCAAAATGGTGGGATAGGGTATACCAATACTACGACAAGTTCGCATAAATATAATATAATTAAGGAGTTTAGCAGTGGCAGTCGTACAGATATCCAGAATACAAGTTAGAAGAGGACAGAAGAATCAAGGTTCTGGTGTTCCTCAATTAGCTGGCGGAGAGCTTGGTTGGGCTGTAGATTCAAGAGAACTATACATAGGTAATGGATCTGTAGCAGAAGGAGCCCCAGCAGTAGGTAATACAAAATTAATTACAGAACATGATGATTTATTCACTCTTGCCGATCAATATACCTATCTAAACGGACAAACTGTACAGACAGGAACAAGCACTACATCTCCTATTAAAAGAACATTACAGCAAAGATTAGACGAAATAGTATCCATTAGATCTTTTGGTGCTGAAGGTGATGGCACAGATCAAACAGTAGCAATACAAAGAGCAATAGATCAACTATATATAAATTCATCTACAAAAGGTACTGAACAGAGTCGAGTATCTTTGTATTTTCCTGCAGGAATATATCAATTAACTAGTACAATTTACATTCCGCCTTATGCAACTATTATAGGCGATGGTATGGATAAAACAAAGTTTAATGTAACAAGTAATGTTACAGCATTCCAAACTGTTAATGCTAGTAGTACTCCAGGAAATTATGCAGATGATAGTTCTAGTACAACAATAAACCAAGCAATGCATGTTACCATGTCTGGTTTTACTATTGCAACAACAAGCACATCACTTCCGGCAATGATATTACAGAGTGTCAAAAGAAGTAACTTCAAAGAAATAAAAATTACTGGTCCATGGACAACTGGCACTGCTCTGACTACAACTAATGCCGCAATTAAAATGGGTTCATTAAGTAACTTGGTTTGCACACAGAGAAACAAGTTCGATCATGTAAACATAAGCGGATTTACAACGGCAGTAGCAAGTGATGACGATGTGTATAATAATCATTTCCATTGCAGTTACTTTGAAAGTTGTGGTTACGGGATACAGTTCGGACAGAATACAGTGATAGGCGCACAAGGACAATCAACAGGTCCTTGTAAAAATAAATTTAGTCAATGCCAATTCAGTGATATTGATAGAGAAGCGATAGCAATTATAAAAGGCACACAAAACTTCAGCTCACATAACAATTTCGAAGGTGTGGGTAATGTTGGAGGTAATGAAGGTAATGCTCAATATTCTATTATAGATTTTTCAGCAAGTGGTAATTCATCTGTAGAAGATACATTTAGCAGAACAGCAGATCTTTCAAACAACCAAACATATATTACACAATTTCCTTATGTGAGCGAAATCAAAGGCAAAGTTAATGCCACATTGGGAGGCTTTATGTCCCTTGAAGTACAAGAACAATCTTCTCCAACCTATTTCTTTAGGTTACCTGGAGATTATACAAGAACTTACGAGGTAGAATACTTCTATACCAGCACTTTGGTAAATGCACAAAGAAGCGGAAAGATGACTTTTCAGCTACATAATGCAACCAATACTTTAAATTTTATAGATGAATATGAATATCAAGGATCATCTACATATGAAAATGCATTAACATTTACCGCGGCAATGGTTAACACAAATGGACAAATAGGGGTTGACACAATCATAGTTTCTATGTTAAACTCTACTACAAATGATACAGGAAGTTTCAACTACAAAATCAAAGTTCTTGGATAATGCTTGAATTAAAATTCGAAGATAAAATAAAAGTCTGGAAAAATCTCAGAGAAAAATTAGAGATTAATCCAAGGCCATTTGATTCCGTAATGCAATTTGTAAACAAGTTGCCTGTATCAGCAAAGAAGATTAACGCATGGGACCCCAACACCAAGGTGGAACCGTGGCATTTAATAGAAAAGGATGAATTTACTGAGTATGAAATTGCACAACTTATTGCATATACTTTACAGTTAACCGATAGGTTTTGTAATGCTCAAATAGAGATACATATCAGTACAGACATAAAAAAAGACAACAAATTGTATCTGGTGTATGTGGACGGTACTATAGTGTTAGGATACCACAACGAAGTAATTACTGTTGAAGAATTACCCAAGTCGGTTGTATCACAAAAGATTTATAGTATGCCACCTTTGCACTAAATATTTTTTATTGACAAGGGAAAGAAGTATGAAGACAGATCTCAACATTATCAAAAGAGATGGAAATAGTGTTGCACTAGATGTGCAAAAAATCCATAAAGTGGTAGGATTCGCCTGTGAAGGATTAGCAGGAGTATCCAGTAGTTTAGTTCAAATGAATGCCGGTATACAGTTTGCAGACGGCATGACATCAAGAGAAATACAAGATTTATTGATTAGATCAGCAAATGATCTTATCACATTGGAACAACCCAACTATCAATACGTTGCGGCAAGGTTACTATTGTATGGAATTTATAAAGATGTGTACGGTGGCTTTGATAAAGCATCTCTCAAAGAAATGGTACAAAAGAATATTGATAGAAGTGTTTACGATTCGCAAATACTAGAAATGTATAGCGATGAAGAATTTGAAAAGATGGAAAGTTACATTAGGCACACCCGTGATGAAAACTTTACCTATGCAGGATTGAGACAAATTGTAGACAAATATCTTTGTCAGGATCGATCTTCAGGTGAAATATATGAGTCACCACAACACATGTATATGATGATCGCGGCCACCCTCTTTGCAAACTATCCAAAAGAAGATAGAATGCATTATGTAAGGAGATACTACGATGCGACCTCACTTTTTAAAATTAATATCCCAACGCCAGTCATGGCGGGTGTCAGAACACCTATTAGACAGTTTGCTTCGTGTGTCCTTGTTGACAGTGACGATACCCTTGATAGTATCTTCGCAAGTGATATGTCGATTGGTAGATACACGGCACAGAGAGCAGGCATTGGAATCAACTCAGGACGTATCAGAGGCATCAACTCAAAGATCAGAGGTGGAGAAGTAGCACACACAGGAGTCATTCCGTTCCTTAAAAAGTTCGAAGCAACCGTAAGATGTTGCACACAAAATGGTGTACGTGGTGGTTCAGCTACTGTTCATTTTCCATTTTGGCATCAAGAGATTGAAGATATCCTAGTGTTGAAAAATAACAAAGGTACTGAAGACAACCGTGTACGTAAGCTAGATTATTCTATTCAGCTCAATAAAACTATGTACGAAAGATTATTATCACAAGGTAAAATAACTCTTTTCTCGCCAAAAGATGTGCCAGGACTATATGAAGCATTTTTTAGTGATCAAGATAAGTTTAAAGAGCTTTATGAGAAATATGAAAAGGATTCTAAGATAAAGAAAAAGACGTTATCTGCAATGCAATTATTTTCTGCTCTTATCAAAGAACGTGCAGAGACTGGACGAATTTATATTATGAATGTTGATCATGCCAATACACATAGTTCTTTCAAAGATACTGTGTACATGAGCAATCTGTGTCAAGAGATAACACTTCCAACTAAACCTTTACAACATATTGATGACAAAGAAGGTGAGATTGCATTGTGCATACTTTCAGCAATCAATGTTGGAATACTCAAAGACTTAGATGACATGGAAGAACTTTGTGATTTGGCTGTAAGAGCTTTAGATGAAATCATAGATTATCAGAAATATCCAGTAAGAGCGGCAGAGTTATCAACTAAAGCTAGAAGAAGTTTAGGTGTAGGTTACATTGGATTAGCACACTATCTTGCAAAGAACCAAGTTAAGTATGGTGACAAAAAAGCACTTACATTGGTACATAGACTTACTGAAGCATTTCAATATTATTTGCTGAAAGCTTCTGTAAATCTAGCAAAAGAAAAAGGTGCGTGTGATAACTTTTATAGAACAAAATATGCAGATGGCATTTTGCCAATAGACACATACAAAAAAGAAGTTGATGAGATCTGTAATATTAAGTTACAGTACGATTGGGAAGCACTACGTGATGAAGTTAAAGCTCACGGACTAAGGCATAGCACTTTATCTGCACAAATGCCAAGTGAAAGTTCTTCAATTGTAAGTAATGCAACAAATGGTATTGAACCTCCAAGAGGATTTTTGTCTGTTAAAAAGTCTAAGAAAGGGCCTTTAAAACAGATTGTACCACAATATCAATCACTACAAAAATATTATACGTTGCTTTGGGACATGCCAAACAACGACGGTTACATAAATATAGTGGCTGTGATGCAAAAGTTTTTTGATCAAGCGATTTCCGGTAACTGGAGTTATAACCCTACGCACTTTGATAACAACGAAGTGCCTATGAGTGTAATGCTTAAAGACCTACTTAATACTTACAAGTATGGTTGGAAAACATCGTATTATCAAAACACATACGATTACAAGTCAGATGGTAGTGTAGAGGAACCACAACATTCTATGGGGTGGCATGATAATATTAAAGAGAATCCTGTTGAAAGAGAGGATTTCAAAGGAACAGATGAAGAATACGAAGAGTATTGTGAATCCTGTGCTATATAAAAGAGGAAAATAAAATGGCAAAGACAGTTTTTAATAAAGATAAAGTAGATTTCACAAAGAGCACAATGTTCTTTGGTCCGGATCAAAATACACAGAGATATGATGTTTTCAAGTTCCCTGAATTTGACAAGCTAAATCAAACTATGCTTGGATACTTTTGGCGACCTGAAGAAGTAAGTTTACAAAAAGACAGATCAGATTTTGCAAACTTTAGACCAGAACAAAAACATATCTTTACAGCAAATCTAAAATATCAAACTCTATTAGACAGTGTACAAGGACGTGGGCCCAGCCTAGCATTTCTACCATATGTATCTTTGCCAGAACTTGAAGGTTGTATTGTTACATGGGATTTCTTTGAAACAATTCATTCACGTTCATACACACATATTATTAAAAACGTATACCCTGATCCTAGCGAAGTCTTTGACACAATCTTAGATGATAAAGAAATTTTGAAAAGAGCGAAGTCAGTTACCAAAAACTATGATTCATTTACTTTGGCGGCTGACGATTGGTTCCAAAGAAAACAAGGAACACTTTACGATGTCAAAAAGAAACTGTTCTTAGCAATGATGAATGTAAATATATTAGAAGGTCTACGTTTTTACGTTTCATTTGCATGTACATTTTCTTTTGCAGAGTCCAAAAATATGGAAGGCTCAGCTAAAATTGTATCGCTTGTTGCAAGGGATGAAGCAACACATTTGAATTTATCAACTCATGTACTTAANAACTGGATCAAAGGTTTAGACGATAAAGACATGAAAAAGATTGCTACTGAATGTGAAGAAGAANTATATGACATGTGGCGTACCTGTGTTGATGAAGAAAAAGCCTGGGCAAACTATTTGTTTAAGGATGGTGCTATTATTGGTTTGAATGAAGAACTGCTTCATCATTATGTTGAGTTTATTGCTAACAAGAGATTAAAGGCTCTTGGATACAAACCAATTTATGATCGCCCACTTAATACAAATCCGTTGCCTTGGACACAACACTGGTTATCTAGTGCAGGACTTCAAGTTGCACCTCAAGAGACTGAAGTCGAAAGCTATATTATTGGTGGAATCAAACAAGATGTAGACGAAGACGTATTGAAAGGGTTCAAATTATGATGTCAGAAGAGTCTGTAATAATTTACAGCAAACCAAATTGTCCTAGTTGTNTAAAAGCAAAAGCACAATTTGAAAAAATGAAAGTTCCATACACAACCAAAAACATAGGAACAGATATTCAACCTCAAGAATTATTTGGAATTTTTGAGCAAAAAGGTTTACCACAGCCAAGAACGGCGCCTCAAATTTTTATAGGTGATACTTATATAGGAGGCTATGAAGCCCTTGTCAAGTATATAGAGGACACTGGCTTTAATGGTACAGGTTATTCAGTAGGTTAATATGTTAATACAAAAACCATACACAGAAGGCGACACTGTCACTTTCAAAACCGTAGCAGGTGAGGAAGTAGTTGCACGAGTTATTAAAGTTAACGATGAAGATTCTATAAAGGTTAAAAAGCCCATGGCTTTGACACTTACTGAAAAAGGACTTGGCATGGTGCCATTTTCCCTAACGGTTAGTATGGATACCGAAATGACCATTAACTTGAGAAATGTAGTGTTCATTGCTAAAACAAATGAAACCACTGCAAAANAATATATAGAATCAACGACAGGACTCAAAGTAGTCAACTAAAGGAGATAGATATGTCAGATATACATGAGCAAATTAAGGCACAGTACGAAGCTTACTTGGCGGAAGCTGAGTCTTTTGATACTAAAGGTGTTAAAGCCGCGGCGGCTAGAGCAAGAAAGGCTTTAGGCGAAATGGGTAAATTGGCAAAAGCTCGCAGAGCTGAGATCCAAGAAAAAAAGAACAATATGTAATAAATATTATGTTGAGGCGTGGCGCCAATGTCACGCCTTTACAATATAAGAAGGGCTAAAAAAATATGGCACAGCAAGGAAAACTTAAATGGTACAACCACGTGAAAGGCTACGGCTTTATTTCTCGTGACGAAGGACAAAAAGATATTTTTGTTCATGTATCAGAATTTCGTAAAGCCGGTATAAAGAAAGTTGTAGAAGGTATGATTGTGGAATATGAACTCAGCGATCATAACGGCAAACCAGTTGCAACCGATATCTTAATAGTACACACTCCAGAAAAATAAATACATGTATGAAGGATACAGTTTTTGCACAACTATCGTCTGAAGATAAAGTAGCAGACTTAAAGAGCAGAATCTTAACCTTCAAACATAAACATTCTAAATTGTATCCCGAAATACAAGAAAAAGAAAAAAAGAAAGAGGAAATGCAAAACCGTGATGACCGCTTACGTTCTCTTTTTGCTCGTAGTTAAACATGCTTTAGCTGACCTAGTGTTACAAAGTCGTCTTACAACAGGCGACAAAGCGGATTTGAAAACTGCAAAAGGCTATGTACATGCATTAGATCACGGAGTGCTTACAGCCGTTGTATTATTAATCTTTATCAATCCTTGGTATGCAATGTTTATAGGATTGTTAGATTACGTCTTACACTTTGTAATTGATTATTGTAAAACAAAATATGTAAGATATAAAAAAATAAAAGTTAATGGTAAAAAGTTTTGGATTGTTCAAGGAGTAGATCAAATAGCACATTACAGTTGCTACCTACTCTATACGTACTTGGCTTTCCTACAATGACAAAGGTGTCTCTCAAAGAAGCATGTAGACTTTTTTGGATGGTGAAGGGACACTTAAACACTTCAGAAGAAACAATTAGAAGTTCATATGATGGATACTTCAAACGCCTGTGGCACAACGAAGAAGCCTATACAAAAGAAGAAGGTTTCGAACAAGCATACAAATCTTTTCTTGACAAATCATAATATATTTGCTATAAATAATACTGCAACGTTGAAGCAATTCAAACGCTGAGCAGGACCGGGGGGCGGTACCCCGCAGGTCCACCATAAACACTTGTTGATGAGAATAAGGTAGGCAAGTGTTTATGATGGGCCTGAACTAGGATCGACTGGCAGTTAATAGATTTTGTGGAGTTGTCCGGATGTAAGCTCGGTTAACGCGAACAAACCTTATAAATGCAAACTTTAATGCATTAGATAACGTAACTTTTGTTGACTTTAGTCGTGCAAAAGACTACGTTGCAAATGAGGATTTCGCCCTAGCGGCGTAATCGCTCGGGGTTGGCAACTTACCTAGCAACAGAAAAGTTGCTTCTTTATGGAGTGTATATGAAGTTAGGTGTTAGAAGAAGCAAACTTGCAATGGCTTATGCACAAAAGGTTATAGATGCACTTCCTTTTCCTGATGTAGAAATAGTTCCTATAGTCACTGAAGGTGATATTAAAACAAACACATCAATTCAGGAAATTGGCGGTAAGGGCGTGTTTGTTTCTGAAATAGAAAAACATTTACTAGAGAAGACAATAGACATTGCTGTCCATTCATTCAAGGATTTACCTGCTGAAATGGACGACAGATTAGAAATAAGTGCAGTGTTAGAACGTAACGATCCTAGAGATTGTTTCGTAGGTACTCTATTTCCTAATGCACGAGTAGGAACTGGATCACCAAGACGCATTGCTCAATTGAAAAACAATTTTAATGCTACCTTTGATATCAAACCTATTAGGGGAAATATAGATACAAGGATAGCAAAATTAGATTTAGAACAATATGATGCTATAATTCTTGCTGTGGCAGGATTAGAAGCATTAGGATTACAGGATAGGATTACAAAAATCTTCCCTTTTGATAAGATGTTACCTTGTGTTGGTCAAGGAGCAATAGCTATTCAAACAAGGAAAGATATGGAGTATCCTAATATTATCAAAGGTATATCCCACATGCCTACTTACTATTCTGTAATGGCTGAAAGAGAAATGCTTAAGACAATTGGTGGAGATTGCCACACTGCTGTTGGAGTTATATCAAGCCTAGTTGGAGACTGTATTATTTTAAAAGCGATAAATTATAATACTAATAAACAACACGAACTTGTAGGAAAGAAAAAAGACTATATAAGTTTGGGAAGGGAACTAGGTAATTACATATCGTGAACAAAAAATTTATCAATGCCTGTAAACGTGTATCCCAATCGGTCCCTCCTATATGGTTTATGCGCCAAGCAGGCAGATACCATTCTCATTACAGAGATCTAAAAACAAAATATACATTTGAACAACTATGTAAAGAGCCAGAGCTGGCTGGAGAAGTAGCACTAGGTCCTATACAAGAGTTTGATTATGATGTTGCTATTTTGTTTTCCGACATCCTTTGGCCCTTGGAAGGATTAGGACTGCCATTAACATTTAGTCCTGGACCAAAGTTTGGGCATCTGATTACAGAGAAAAATGTTCGCGAACACAATGATATAGATAAAGCCATTTCTTTCATGTCCTTTCAAAGAGATGCTTTGCTTACCACTAGGGTAATGTTACCAAAACATAAAAGCCTTATTGGGTTTGTTGGTGGGCCTTGGACGTTAATGAACTATGCCTGTGATCCAAAGGCAACTATTAAATTTAAATTAAAATACATGAAAGAAACTTTGATTCCACTACTAATTAAAAACGTAGAAATGCAAATAAATGCAGGGGCAGAGAAGGTAATGATTTTTGATAGCGGATTGCAAAACATGTCAACGAAGTTTTTCAACACACAATATTCTCCTTTGTTAATGGATATGGCTATGCCACATACTGCTTATTATAGCAAAAACCTTCCCAGAAAATGCATTAACAAAGTTGTTGAAGGAGACTGGGGTGGCATAGGTATTGACAGCAAACTAGAAATCTCAGATGCATTGCAAAGTTTTGATAAAGGATTTGTTCAAGGAAACTTTGACGAACAAAAAATGCTTTTATCTAAACACAAGTTTATGTATGAAATTGAAAGATATTGCGATGACATTAGAAGACACGATACTACTGGCTGGGTTTGTGGATTGGGACATGGCATAGATAAGACTACTCCAGAAGAACATGTTCATCTGTTCATCGAAACAGTCCGCAATAGACTATCTTGATCTTTTCTTACCCATACCCATGTAATGTTCAGAAGGCTCGTAATTCCAGCGTTTACCGTGATGACCACGGACATCAGCATACCACATTCTTAACCTTACAATAAACTTTCTTAGTCCCAAGCTCATTATCTTCCTAACTTTTTCTTACGTCCTAATGGCAATCTGATAGATTTGGTCATTTCCTTGCCCTTCTTACCTATCCAACTTACTACAGTTTCAGTGGCTTTGGCACTACTCTGAAAGCTCTTTACTGCTCTTCTCCAACCAAGTGCTGTGACTTCTTTTATTTCGTCACCATCTGTGAATTTAAATATTCTATTCTTTGACATAAATTTCCTTTTGGCTGTATTTAGTATATTACGATAAATATACGTATATAATAGGAGAGCGAAATGGCAAAGGTAAAGTTCGGATCAACAGCAATTCACGAACCTGTCAGAAAGAAAACAAGCATAGGCGGAAGACGTTCTATGATAAAGACAAGTTCTATGAACAAGCATAAGCGAAGAAGTTACAAACCATATGTAGCACAAGGGAGAGGTTAATGCCAGATAGACCAGATGATCAAGGTAAGCTAGAAGTGGCTGTACGAGTGCTAGGTAATGAACTTATAGCACTGAAGATGACAGTAGATGATTTTAAAATGAAATGGTTAGTACTAGGAGTTGTGACTATTTGTGCTTTAGGATGGGCCGCCAGTGTGTTTGGTCCAGAACTAATGAGTATGTTTGATGCTGAGTAGTGTCTGATGCGTAAAAAACTACGTAAATGGTTTAACGCAGATAATATTATAGATGCTACTGTTGACCTGTTTTTGATACTATTTGATGTTCTATCATCGCCAATCTTAATTGTTATGAGGTTGGCAAGATATGTTGTAGGCAAGTATATGTTGAACGGAGTTAAAAACAAAATAAAGAAAGTAGCACATTGGACCGAAGACAAACATGTAGCAATAAAAATTGTAGTATGGATACTAATAATATGTGTAGGAATTATAATCCTAACATTAATGTGGCTCTTCGGAACAGCCTTTGGAGAGTGGATAATGGAAGAATGGGGCGATCAAGCATTANACTTGGATGAATAAAAGGAGATACTCATGTACGAATATAAAGCAAAAATTTTAAGAGTGGTTGATGGAGATACAGTTGATGTAGACATAGACTTGGGCTTTGGTGTTTGGATGCATAAAGAACGTGTAAGAATAATGGGCATTGACACACCTGAATCAAGAACAAGGGATAAAGTAGAAAAGAAGTTTGGGTTGGCAAGTAAAGCAAGACTTAAAGAACTTATGCCAATAGGATCAATGCAAATTTTAAAAACACAGATAGATAAAAGTGGAGAAGATAAAAAAGGAAAGTTTGGTAGGATACTAGGAGACTTTATTATACCAGACGATGATACACTTACAACAACAATGGTCACCACAATAATGATAAACGAAGGCTATGCTGTTGCATATCATGGCCAGAACAAAGACGAAGTTGAACAGGCTCACTTAAATAATAGAAGTAGACTTTTAGAAGAAGGAAAAGTAAAATTATGAATGGTATAACTTTTATATTATTAGCTACACTTTTCTACACTGCTACACCAGAAGTCAAAGAAAATCTTTATAGTTGGCAACTGACCTTCAGTAGTTATGAAAAATGTACAATGTTTTTCGATCAATACGGCGACAAACTTTTGAATGGTGTGATGGATCATGGTAAAATTAAATATGGTACAGATATGGGTGTAGAATATATGTCCTGTGCAATGGTAAAANTTGATCCTGAAGTATTAATAACCGGTGCTACACAACCAGAAGTGCTTGGCCAGAAAGTGGTATATCAACAATGAAATTCTATATAGTTGCGTTGATGGCAATGTTACAAGCAGACGGTGGTAAAGATATTTTCGTTTTTACCAAACCATTATTTGAAAATGCAAATGAGTGTGTTTCTTACGTGCAAGAGAATCAACAAGCTCTTATGTACAAACTTATTTCAGAGTTTCCAAATGACAAATTGGATAGAATACTGTGTGTTCCTGAGGAGAATGTTGAAAAAATTCTCCAAAATACAAAACCTAGTCCAGGGACTAGTTTAGAAACTTAACCAAAACCGGTTGACATTTACTACATTTTGTAATATATTGTTTTTATTATGTTTAATAAAGATGTAATATTAACAAGTACAAGAGCTCTATTGGGTTCTTTTATTAATAAAGGAGGCCACAAAATGGCAAAATCAAAAAATGTAGGCTCTAAATATTTTAGAGTAGGTTCACAGAACCAACAAATCCTAGCAAACTACTGGGGTACTGGTAAAACTTTTACACTTGACGGTTTAAAAGATAAGCTAGATATCGCATCACCAGGTGCTAGAATCTCTGAAATCAGAGAAGCTGGATTTAACGTTAAATCTAAGCCATTAACTTCTGGTACAGTTGGAAGACCAGCTCTTGAATATACAATTTCAAGAAGAAGAGTATTCGCGTAATTAATTTTACCAAATACACTTGACATTTGCGCCTGTCTATGTTACTATTAGTTATTATTAATTAGGCAGGAGACAGGCGCAATGACAATGCATTTACAAAGAGGGCTCACAACCCTTAACACTAAAAAGCCCAAGAAGAAGAAACTTACCTTGGCACAGATTTCCAAATATCAAGAAGATATGCGAAAGCATAACAAGTACATGAAAAAGATTGGTGCCCCTAATCTACAAATGGATCTAGAGCAATATATCGCATACGTTCGAGGCGAACACAAGCCTAGAACACAGCCAGTTGCAACAAAAAATAATTACACTCATGATAGCTCAGTATGGCAACGTCCGGAAACAGATGTACCTAGTCTTAATTCTGAGCATTCATTTGCTCCTTGTACAAAGAAAGAGTCTTTACAATACACAGGTAAACGTAGACTTGTAGGCATTGCTACAATGCATAAGTCTAATATGGTTCCTGTATTTGCAGATGAGGACGATAAGACTGGTTCTAAACAAGCAACCGAAATAGCAAAAATGAGGAGAAACTAATGTTGGAGTTTAAGTTTTTTGTAGAACGTTGTAAATATTATATGAGGTTTTTGTTCAACCTCGTCTTTTTTGTTACTTTTGCGATAGCTTTTGTACCAATGAGTTATGCAGGAGCAATTACATTGCAGAATGCAGTTGAAGGCGAGTTATATACAGAATCAAGTCATCCGCAGTTGTACTGCCTGGCCATGAATATTTACTTCGAAGCCAAGTCAGAACCTATAGCTGGACAATATGCCGTAGCGGATGTTGTTCTTAACAGAGTAAATGATGCTCGTTATCCAAATACAATTTGTGAAGTAATTCTACAAGGCCCTGTTAGGGAAAGTTGGAAAACCAAGCAACATGCAGATTTACCTGACGATCAAAGAAAGTTTAATCCTATTCGACACAGATGCCAATTCAGTTGGTATTGTGATGGCAAACCCGATAAAGTTAGAGACGGTGATGCTTGGAGAAAGGCACAAGAGATCGCTTATAGAATAGTTAACGAATCTAAGTTTAGAGGGGTTACTGAAAGTGCAACACACTACCATGCAACTTATGTAAGTCCAAAATGGGCACCTCAATTAGATTTGGTAGGTAGAATAGGAACACATATATTTTACAGATGGCCATAAAACTTTGGAAAAAAATTCCCAATAAAATAAGAACTATAATTGTATTGACTTTACTTTGGTGCATCACCACAGGTGGTGCATTCATGTTTGGCACTACCCAACCTAACAAATGGATGGTAGCTAAAATAACTAAAGACGTGCAAAATAAAGTTCAAGCCGAATGGGAAAACTATGGGTTCTTTGAACCTGAAATGAATTACACAGATAATGTTTCGTTCGTAAAAGCCGTAACGAAATGTATAGACTATGTCAATCTAACCACTCCTGTAGAACAAAGAGTGCCAAGAGAAATAATTGTTGCTATGGCAGTATTGGAAACAGGTTATGGTACAAGTAGATTTGCACTAAAAGGAAATAACTTGTTTGGTATTAGAACTTGGAGTAAAGATCAAGCACAACTAAAACCAAAAGATAATCCTGATGTAGAATGGGGAGTAAAAACCTACATTACTAAATGCCAATCTGTGAAAGACATGGTTTCTATAATAAACAGACTTCCTGTTTACGAAGACTTCCGAACAGTTAGAGATTACCAATTGCAAAGTGGAGATCATGATGTCTTTGCTCTTGTGCCTCTTTTGAGTGAATGGAGCACTAATCCTAACTACACCAAACTTATCATTTCCAAAATTAAAAAGATAAGAAAAATTTTGGCAAATGAAGTTACCAAAAAATCTTGACAAAATAAATCTAAGACTGTATAGTATAAAAACAATGAAGATATCATTGACAACAACTATGAAATGGAGGCTTTGATGAAAGGCATTTTTAAATTAGGCGCATTAGTAACTATTGTAGGTATGCTTCAGGCATGTTCAGGAATGGTAACAATCGCCGAACGTGAAGACTATGCACAACCTAAGTGGTATGCAAACTGTGTAGAAACAGGGTCTAAGGGTTGGTTTTGGTGGAAACAGGATTACGTATTTGCCTGTGGTGCAGGTGAAAGTGTTTTCCAACAAGCCGCAGAAGAACAGATGTATGCGATAGCAATGAACAATTTTGCTAAACGTATAAACAGTGAAGTGAATTCTAATACACAACTTGAGTTTTCAGGTAGTAATGGTGCAGAAACAAAGAAAACAAAAACTTTAATTAGCTATGTNGTAAAAGACACAACTATTAGAGAGCATATTGCNAAAGAAACTGGAACATTCAAGTATCAAGGTAAAATGTACACCTTTGTTAAACTTAGAATGAACAAAGAGGTTTTTGATCAACTTATTGCAGAGGCCAAGAATGCTAAAGCAAGTCAAACTAATTAATCCTTTAATTATAGTTGGAGCAGTCATGGCTTTGAGTGCCTGCTCCTCGAACAAGGTACCTGTCATGGCTCAGTTTGAACCACAATACTGTCATACTGATAGTGANTATACACTTCAAAATGGCAACAAGGCAAATAGCAGAGTCGATGTAAAGTGTACTGACAATCCTAAAAACAAACATTTTCTAGCATACAGTGGTGTGGCAAAAGAATGTAGGGAGTATTTTTATGAAATTAACCTCAACGGACAAGATCAATACCAACGTGGCTATGTATGTCAAAAAATGGATGGCACTTGGGAAATCGTTAGTCATCCTTACAATTAGTATAGGATTTCTAGCAGGTTGTAACACAACTGGTCAACAGTTTCATCAAACCAGTTATAGCACAGGTGCAAGTACATCTCAATATTATCACCCTGCAAATAGTACGGTAGCAGTTGCTTTTAATTATTTTAAATGGCGTAGTCATATGATGAATGATTATGATAGAAAGCAACAGGAAAATGCAGTGTTTTTTGCTTTAAATAATCTACAAAATGGCGAAGTAACAAGATGGTATAATGGCAATACAGGAGCCAAAGGTGCTGTCAAGATTGTTATGACGTATCCACAAGGTAGTGGTTATTGTAGGGTTATAATGAGTCAGATCTTCTATAATGGTAAGCAAAGAGACTTCAAAGAGGTCGCTTGTATTAACAGTGTTGATAACACTTGGCGTTTCGTCAGGTAAATATATAATCAATAAGGATAGGTATGGCGTTAGGTATATTAGTATTATTATCTGCATTAAGTATTTCAGCAGTAGCAATTTATTATAGTATAGCAGGTTTAGTGGCTATTTTTGCCGCGGCCGCAGTTCCCATTATGATTATGGGTACGGCACTAGAAATAGGAAAACTTGTTACGGCAGTTTGGTTGCACAAATATTGGACTCAGGCTAAATGGTGGTTGAAAACTTATCTTGCAGTTGCAGTTGCCGTTCTCATGTTTATTACAAGCATGGGTATCTTCGGCTATCTATCTAAAGCACACATTGAACAAACAAGTGCAAGTATTGAATCTACAGAAAAAATAGAACAACTAGACACAGAGATTAATCGTTATACTAATATAATAGAAAAATCCGAAGTAAAAATTGACAAGGCAGAAAATGCCGGTGCTAATAAAAATGATACCATACAGGATCAAATCGATCGAGAACAAAAAAGAATTGATACTGCTTATGATAGAATTCAACCTCTCGTAAAAGAACAACAAAATATTATTCAATCCGAGACTGAGAGAAAAGACAAGAAGATAGAGCCTTATCTTGCACAAGTAAATCAAATTGATGCTGATCTAAATACACTTGGTAGTTTATTAAATAGGCGTGATTCTGCAAGTGTTAGACGTTTACAAAGTATTGTAGGTACACGAGTAGATGGAAACTATGGAAGTAGAACAGCCAAGCAAGTAGAGGATTACAGGAACGGTTTATTATCACAGAGAGAAAGTATTTTAAAAATTATTGCAACAATAGAAGAAAAAGAATCTCCTATTGTTAAGGCGGCTAATGAAGAAATCAAANNTCNANGCTGATATTGCTGAACAGGAAAAAGAACCCGACCCCCAACCCAGCCCCACCTAAATATTGCTAGAAAGGACAAAAAGAGCATGTTGTTCAAACAAGAGACGCTGACGAATGTAGCAACTGAAATAATGACTAAAGCTGGCGCNCCAAGAGAAAANGCNAGGATCGTGGCTGANCATTTAGTCATTGCCAACCTTAAAGGNCATGANTCGCANGGCGTTGGTATGGTNCCNAANTATGTTAAGGCCATGCTCGATGGCCTNATGAAGCCAGCNCAATCAGCCCAGCTTATNAAAGANTCAGGAGCTGTTCTCTCCTACGACGGNGATACCGGCTTTGGCCGNATCGTCGGAATGCAGGCCATGGAGGAAGGNGTCATTCGAGCTAAAAAACATGGCATCAGTTGCGTNGCCCTTGGAAACGCTCATCATCTNGGGCGGATCGGNGTTTATGCCGAATACTGCGCNGACCAAGGTTTGGTCTCAAGTCACTATGTNAACGTGGTGGGTCACCACCCTATGGTTATTCCTTTTGGTGGTAGAGACCCCAGATTCGTCACTAATCCTTTCTGTTGTGCCGTCCCACGACCTAATGGTGAACACGTTGTGCTCGATATGGCCACCACTACAGTAGCGGCTGGCAAAGTGAGAGTGGCCTATATGAAAGGCGTGCCAGTGCCGCCTAACTCGCTCGTAGATAAAGATGGCCTAGAGACACAAGACGCTTCGGTTGTTTTCTCTAAAGGTGGCGGCGGTGCCATGCAACCCTTTGGTCTCCATAAGGGTTACGGGCTAATGGTAATTTGCGAGCTTCTAGGTGGAGCTCTAGGTGGTAACTTTTCTATGCAGCCAGGAAACCCAAGAAAAGGGGCGACCATAAACAATATGCTTTCAATCCTCATTGATCCTAGTGCGATTGGCAACTTACAGGAGTTTGACGAGGAAGTTTCGGCAATGATCGATTACATTTATGANAGCCAACCTGCAACTGGCGTGGAGCAAGTTGTGATACCGGGAGATCCAGAGAGAGCAACTGTGGAACACAGGTCCGCCGGAGGCATCGATATCGATGATAATAGTTGGGAAGATATCATGAACTCAGCTCGTGAC
>FUFK010042791.1_pt1 | contig 20875 bp, 19 predicted proteins | sample 1021851 | NCBI WGS metagenome assembly FUFK01 (sample SAMEA51879418, study PRJEB19060) | metagenome
AGCTGTCCGACGACGCGCTCGTTATCTGGCCCTCTCCAGACGTCCAAACCGGCCTCGATTACGACGCCATGGGCCAGCAGCTTTGTCAGGAATACAAAGTGTATGGATATCTGGTGATCTGGTTTATGGATTCTTCCAAGTACCGTCGCGAAAAAGAGATGGCCATGCTTCAGAGCTACGTCTGCCTGGAAGACGTCTAGTGCATTCTCTTGTAGGCCGCTTGCGGGACACGCTTAAAAGTGGTTTGCGTCGTTTTTTTTTGGCGGCCGTTGGCTTCCTGCTGCTCGGCGGCTGCGGCGTCGGATCCGGCGGCTCCGACTCTGGCAATGGCTCCAGTGCGGGGGGCGGCAGCGGCACTCCGCCCGAACAACTCTCTATCAAGCTCGGAGGGCAGGTGAAATACCGAGCAGACGAGGGNGTCTCCCTCAGTTACACCGTCANNGGTAACAGCGCCGAGAGCGCAACGGTCNCNTANGNNGGNCCNGTNGANCTGANNCACGANGCTGAGNNNANNACCATATCNGGTGANGCNNTGTTGCCCGGCACTCACCNAGTNAAGGTNACAGCCACGGCCGGAAGTTTNTCCGCNGANGANGAGATAACGCTTTTCATNGACGCCAACTTTGGCGGTNNATACGGTGGCGGTGGCGAGAGTCAGTTCTCTTTGACGATGGGCCGCAGTCAGGTCACGGAAACCGATGAAAATAATTACGTCCTGACTCGCTCGGGCACGCTTTATTGGTACTCNCAGGCCACGGACGCGACGGAGTTCGTCAACCTGTTGTGTGTGGCAGACGTTGAAGTCAGTGGCGACGAGGCATCGGGCTCGGGCCTGTGCAAGGAGGTAGTTGATGCTGAGCTGCAGGTCCGCACGGTGACTGGACTGCTCGTGACGTATAAAGAGACGGGAGAACTCGGACTCACCTATTCCTACGAGGANACGGNTGAATCTTTCGATGTCGATTTTTCGGTCGCGGGAGACGCCTATGTGTCGCCCGAGCTCGACCTGGCAGGCATTTATAGATCTACCTTGCTCGAGAATCTCGACTACCTCAACGTTACTCAAAATGATATCGCAGGCGACAGCTATGATCTCGAGACCCCGCGCTGTGGCATCACCGCTACACTCGCTCGTTATGATACCGAGTTGATTACCGCCACGGAGGGCGATGGTTCGATCATTCCCGCCGAGGCTATCACCATCGATAACTGTGACTTGACCAGCCAGACGGGCTACGCGGTGTCCGTAGGTGACGCAACCGGGTCTGGTCAGTCTGGCCTAATGCTCATATTGCAAAGCGGCATCAGTGACAGCGTTGTCCGATTCGACCTATATACNCGCCGCGGTAGCGAATACACCGACCCACTGAGCAAGCTTCGCTATGCCCGCGTGTGTTATCAGGGCGCGCCCACCTCTCAAGCGGCAGTCTATGGGGTGACGGAATCCGACTGCGAGGCACTTACGCCCTAAGTTCGCCCTGGTAAACGTATTTTTCGGTCTTTTTGCGATTTGCCTGCATTGCAGGCTCGGTTCTATGATGTTGTCTAGACAGACTGTGACGCGCTGTCTGGGGGATTGAGCTCGCAATGAAACTTTTTGGTTTTTTTGGCAAGTCGTCTGACGATGACCAAGACACCAGTACCGAAAAATCGATTCCGTCGGAGTCATCTGAAGCGGCCGATGAACCCCAGCAAGCACCTGAACCGCAGTCCCAGGCAGCAGTTGACAGAGGGGCCACCATGAATGATGTGATCAAAGCGGTGACCGATCAGTTTGCGCTGATCAATGCCGACAGTGATGCTGATTTGCGGGCAGTGGGTGCCGCGTTGTGCCAGATTCCCGAGGGTATGTCGCCGTTGTCGGCCGGATTCTCGTCTTTTCGGCACGAAGTGTTGCACGCGATCTTAATGACCGGGGAGGACGACGGGCTCGCGGCGCGAGCGGTGGTGTTGAATAAGTGCCTGACCTCCATCGAGGATTCCCCCGATCTAGCGGAGCAGGGAACCGCATTGCGCATCTTGGCGCAGGAGTTGCAAGAGGGCATGCTCGCTGCGGAACCGGCCGCCAATACTAATGGCGATGCGNCGCAGGGTGCTGACGGNCCCGCCACCGCCTCTGACCCAGAGTCGGCAGAGCAACTATCAACGCAGCAGTCAGAGCCGGCTGTGGTGGAGGCTGCGTTGAGTTCTGATNGTGACCAAGATGGCGACGCCGAAATCAGGCAAGAGTTNGTNCCGTCGGAGCCTGTTCTCGAGGTGATAGAAAGCCCCGAGTCCNATATAGAGACAGAGAGNGTCTCTNTGGCCCAAGCCGAGGATGACTCGGCAGAAGAGTCACCCAGCGTGCCTGAAGTGGCGCAACAAACGCCTGAAACTGAGTCCCAGCAACTGATCGGCAAGCTGGCCCATGCNGATCAGCTCATCACTTCGGTTGGTGAAGCGCGCGCTGGGATACAGTCAGAGCGCGCCAGCGATATGGCTGAGCACTTTGGTGACTTTGGCGATGANATGAGGGAATTTNTTGCCGCTCTCAGTGGCGTCACCTCGAGTTGTTTGCAGGCTTTGGATGGGTGCTTCGCCCGTGAGCTCGACACCCTGTCACATTATCGCGATGTCTGCGCCGAGCTCGAGCAGGGCGCCACCCGGTTGGCGGATTTACAGCGCTGTATNACGTTCATTGATGCGGGCTTGCGTGGCGAGTCNTGTGACGATGATCTCTCNGGGACAGAGAACCAGTGGTTGGAGTCACTCTCCAACGAGCTGGCAAATGTCACCANGGAACAGAGTGCGATCGCAGCCGAGAAAGGCGAGCAGATCAAAGGGCAGATCGCAGAGATTCAGCTNGAGGCTGATCAGGCCAACGAGCTGATTAAAAAGCTGGGTGCCGAGACCCTTGAACCCCCCGCGACGGTACTCCAATCGCTGACCAGCAGCGACTTTGCGTCAGAGGACGCCGACAACGAACCCGAGGTCGATTATGAGGATTCGATCGATCAGTACATCGAGTGGATGAAAAAGCAACGAGAGGCGATCCGCGATCAGCGNAGCCGGATAGAAGAGCTCGATCAGAAGATGGCCGACGCGGAGCGGGAGGCCGACCGGCAGTATTCGGGCAGGCTGGAGCCGGTTCAGCGGCGCAAGGAGGAGTTGACCCGTAATCTTGAAGACGCGCTGCACAGCGCGAACAAAGACGCCGAAGAAACGGAAGCTCGTCTTGATGTGCTCACTCAGGATGCATCGACATTGGTCGGCGAGTACAGGGTCGCCATGGAAAAGCGCGCTGCCTTTGCCGCCAACGTCGAAGATGCGATGGCTAGTGCCATGATTCGGCTGGGCAAAGTACTGGATGAAGCCAATATGACCAGTGCCGCTGATGGCAGCAGCGACACGTGAAAATCAAAGCTGAGTGCATTCGAGGTGGCTCGGGTTTGGGGCTTATCCTCGCTTTGACGCTCAGTGGCTGCGCGCAGGATGAGCCCACCGATGCTGAACGCAAGCGGTGTTTTGACCGCTACATCCGGGAGCATCAGGCGGAGTATCCCGTCGAAACACTGAAGAAAACCGCGGCACTAAAATGTTACTCCTGAACACATCCCCCAAGGAATTGGGCCTTGAGTTAGTCCGGGTATTATTCGTTGGTNTGGTGATCGGTATTCTCGGTGGTTTGGCTGCCAACCTTTTTGTACTGGGTGTGGGCGAGATTGATGGGCTAATTCGCGAGCAAATGGTCGGGCAGAGCGCACTGAGCGCGGGTCTCATTCGCTGGTCCGCCCTCATCGCCGGTGCATTTGGAATATACGGACTGAAACAGGCGTTCAAAATGGATCGCTGGCANGGGCCGGCGGATGCCATCCTCGGTGCACACCGGCCCGACGCACCCTTTCCGGCGCGGGAAGGNTTTATCTCTACCACCGCGGCGTTCGTCTCAGCGAGCGCCGGTGCCTCGGTGGGTCAGTATGGGCCAGTCTTGCATTTTGGTGCGTCCGTAGGCGCTCAGGTGCGAGCCTTATTCCCCACGCGGCTCACGCCTGATATCTACGTGGCCTGTGGTGTGGCGGCGGCGATTTCGGCAGGGTTCGGTGCCCCGATCGCCGCCGTGGTGTTGGTGTCAGAGGCGATACTACGACACTTCGCCGTCCGGGCTGTGGCGCCTATCACGGTGTCAGCGATTGTGGCGACCGCTGTCACCCCACTCTTTTTTGATCGGGTGTCGCCGTACTCGGTGACTGCCAGCCCCACCGACTGGGGGTTGATCCCCGTTGTGCTGGGGCTGGGTGCCTGCGCAGCGATATTGGCGATTGTCTTTATGCGCTCGCTGTTACGAACAGCGGCTTGGGCCAAGTCCCTCAATAATGAACTCGCCATGCTACTACTGGCTGCGACGCTCATGGCCCTGATCGGCATGCTGGTGCCCGAAGCGGTGGGACTCGGCACCCAATCGGTGAATGATCTNTTGGCGGGTGAAAAGCTNGTNGGCGAGGCTGCGNTGATGCTGGTTGCCAAGCTTGCTGCCACCGTCGTCTGTATCGGGCTGGGCCTGGTGGGTGGCGTGTTCTCCCCTGCGTTGTTTCTCGGTGCATCACTGGGTTATCTGGCGGGTTTCGTAGCGGTGGGTCTGGGCTTTGATCCGTCCGCTGTCGTCATGCTCACCGTCGTGGGCATGGCGGCGGTCGCCGGGTCGGTGATTGGTGCACCCATTGGTGTTGTCCTCATCGTTTTTGAATTTACGCGCAGCTACGAGTTTGCTGTTGCGGCGATTCTGGCGGTGTCGATGTCGTCTTTCATCTCGACGAGACTGTTCTGCTACTCATTTTTTGACCGTCAGCTCATCCCCCGGGGTTTTGATCTGCGGCAGGGTAGGGAGTTCCTCTCGCTCAAGGATATTTCGGTAGCCGATCTCGACGTCGAGGCGGTGGAGTCTGTGACCGAGGGTATGACAGGGGAAGACCTCGTAGCGCACTTGCGGGCGTCCCACCGAACTGAGGCCTATGTGGTGAATCCGCAGGGCACCCTGACCGGCGTGGTACCCATATTAACGGCGCTCGCGAACCCGTATCAAACCGCATCCGCATTGATTGGAGATGATTATCTCGTGCTTAACCTGAGCGATGATCTTCAACAGGCGTTAGATATTGCCCGGCGATTTGTCGGTGAGGCCATTCCGGTGGTCGATGAAGCGGGCGCTCTTGTCGGTTGCCTCAGTGAAGGTGCCATTCTGGGCGGTACATTAGATCGCCAGGAGGAGGTAAAGGGACGTGAGCGCAACTAGCCGCTTTCTCGCCTGTTGTGTTGCCCTGATGTGGCCGCACGTCGGCATCGCCGACACTCGAGAGGATCAGCTTCGCGCTGGTCTATCGGCCATGGAGCGACAACACTACGCAACGGCAATGCGAGCCTGGTATGACCTCGCCGCTGCCGGGGATCCGCAGGCACAGCACAACATTGGCTATCTGTACGAAGAGGGGCTGGGTGTGACCCAGCAATACGACGTGGCGATGGACTGGTATCGTCGTGCCGCCGATGGTGGTCTTGCAGAGGCCGAACATAATCTTGGCATGATGTACGTCGAAGGCCGCGGCGCGGCGAAGAGCTGGGCCCAGGGGTTGATTTATTTTCGCAAGGCAGCGGACAAGGGCTTGACCGAGAGTCGCTACATGATCGCGCTAAGCTACTTCGAGGGCGAGGGCCAGATTCAGAACCGGCGTCTTGCTTACGAGGGCTTTCGTGAGACCGCCATTGAGGGATATGCCGACAGCCAGTACATGCTTTCTTTTATGCTTTTAGACGGCACTGATGTGAAACGGCGGTCCGCCCAGGCCTACGTTTGGGCTGCCCTCGCTTTGATACAAGGTCAGCAGCAGGCTCAGGAGATTCGCGATGCCGCGGCGATGCGGATCGACGAGAAAGAAACCAGCGACGCACTGTTTGTGCTATCGCAGTGTGAGTCGTCGGGTGTCAGAGGTTGTTTGCTTTCTTTGGACTCCCTGCCCTGAGTCACTGGCGCTGTGTGCCGAGGGATGGACAGGGTTTCTAATAGAGCGGGTTGCGGTCTCTGCTGACATAGGCGTTTTACGTCGTCATTCACACGGCCATCAATTGGCTCGGCTCGGAGAGATCCATGTTTTCCCAGGCTTCAGCAATGGGTTCAAGCAAGCTTTTTACCTCGGCGATATTATCGGGCGCTGTGTCGAGGTTCACATTGGCTGCGAACAGCTTGCGGATCGAGTAGCCGTAAAGCTGACCAAGGTTTACTGCNATGTCTCCGCCGCGCTCGTAGTCGAGGCTGCCCTGCAGGCCCGCCAAAATACGACACGCCTTNGTCANGTACTCACGCACCTGGTCCTTGTTTTCATGCTGATNATGCACCTCTGCGCCCGCCAGNGCACCGATCAACGCCTTNAAAAGTAATGTAACCAGTTCGTNCCTGTCTGCGGATGCGACAGCAGATTCAATATCAAGTCGCTTGTATGCCGCTGCGGCTTTGATACGCGTCATGCTTACCTCGGGGAATATCCTNTTTCACTANCCTAACTATCGGCATAATCGCGTCGAACTTTACCCTGNGNGCGCTATCGCCCNGAGCCTGACAACGCCCNGTTTTTTGATNACTTTTTTCTGAAAATACCCACCTCAGGGTGGTTTTTTGTGAATTCCGCGCGATGATGGGANTTGCCGCCAACAACACGAGGATCCCGCATGAGACGCACGGCGCATCACTGCTGCGAGGCCGTCACGATAGGGTTATTGGCGGCAGGGTGGTCGCTNGGGTCCATNGCCGCCAGCNNCACCCTCGCGCCGGTGACCAATACCGGGCTGAATAATATCCACTTTAAATCTGTGCGCTGCAGCGAGGCGGGCTTCTGGATGCTNGACGTGATCANCAATAACTTTGNGCCGTCCACCGTCGAGTACTTCTTTTGGCTGGAAGACGAGCAGGGGGACGCGATTGATGGCGATGCAGGCCAACTTAATTTGGCGCCCAAGAGCCGTGAGTCGGTCACCCTGAAATTTGCGTGTGACGTGCCATTTACGGAACTGAAGCCCCACTTTCGCTGGGCGCCGGTCGGATTCACGCGCCCATAGGCGTGCCGCGGGGTGGGTGTGTTCGGTAACGCGGTGAAGAACCGGTACACTGTGGTTNCTCGGTAACTCGAAGCGCTAACAATGGATCGGCTTATTATCGGCATCAGCGGNGCGTCAGGCGTGCAGTATGGANTGCGCGCGCTTGAGCTATTGCAGCCGCTGCCCGTTGAGACGCATCTTATTATGAGTAAGTCCGCCGAGTTGACCGTGCACCACGAACTGGATCGCACGGTTGATTCGATTCGCGCCCTCGCTGACGAGTGTCACCCTGTGCGCAACGTGGGGGCCTCGGTGGCCACGCTAGGCTCTTTTCGNCACGCTGGGCATGTTGCTCGNCCCTTGCTCCATTCGCACCCTGGGNGAGATTNCCTCCGGCGTNACCTCGTCCCTGTTAACGCGCGCCGCCGACGTGGTGCTGAAGGAGCGTCGCCGGCTGGTCTTGATGGTGCGCGAGACGCCCCTGCATTTAGGCCACCTGCGTAACATGGTGGCAGTGACCGAGATGGGTGCGGTGGTCGCGCCGCCCGTGCCTGCGTTTTACGCCAAACCGGAGTCACTTGATGAAGTGGTGACACAAAATGTGGCCCGCGCCCTGGATCTATTTGATATCACTTTGCCCGAGACCCATCGCTGGACCGAGTCGTGACCCGCCTACTTGACCGCGCCCGCCGGCAGTCGCTGGCGTGGTTGGTGTTCTTTGTCATCGTGGTGGATCTGATTGGTTTCGGCATCGTGATCCCGATCCTCCCCTTTCTTTCGCCTCAGCTTGGTGGTGGCACGGATGACATCGCGTTTATCCTCGCCACCTACAGCGTGGCGGCCGCCATCGTCGCGCCAGTCTGGGGGCGGCTGTCAGACCGCTTTGGTCGACGACCGATTCTCAGCCTCTGCCTCCTCGGTGGNGCCATATCGCATTTTGTGCTGGCTTTTGCAGATGTGCTGTTTATGGTCTATCTGTCCCGGGCGGTCGCGGGGATGATGGCAGGCGGCGTACCGGTTGCTACCGCCCTCATCGCGGATGCCAGCACGCCCGAGCAGAGATCCAGAGCCATGGGTTTGATCGGCAGAGCGTTCGGTATCGGCTTGATTCTCGGGCCCGTGATCGGCGGAGTGCTCGCCCGAAGCGAGACGGACTTTATGCTGCCCTGTCTGGTCGCCGGCGTCCTTTCGGTCCTTGCCGCCGTGTTGGCGTTTGTCCTGTTACCAGCAGGTCAGGCCCGGGAGGGTCATGCTGGCGCGACTGTGGACGATACCCNCCCGGCGCCGCTCCGCGAGATTGTGAGGCGGCCGGGCTTGCCGCTCTTTATCGGTCAGTTTTGTTTTCATACCTCCGCGGTGAGCGCCTCGGTCTATCTGTTTCCGCTGTGGGTGGCGAATGGTCTTGGCTGGCAGGCCCGCGAAGTGGGACTGTTTTTCGGGCTGATCGGCGTCGTTATGGTGGTCACTCAGGGCAATATTCTGGGCCGGATGACGGACCGTTTCGGTAATCTCTGGGTATTGCGCGGCGCGGCGCTGTGCTTCAGTGCCTCGCTGGCGTTGTCTGCTGTTGCCACCCAGGCCTGGGCGATGGGCGCGCTGGGCCTGCTGTTGTTTTCCGCAGCCACGCTATGCCTGCCGGTGCTCAATACCATTGCGAGTCATTTGGTTACCCCTGCGTCGCGGGGGCAGTTCTTTGGGGTGACCGCCTCCTCTGCTGCTTTCGGTCGGATTCTGGGCCCCCTGGTCGCTGCGGCGCTATTGGCACAGGGCGGTTATGGACTGGCCTGGTTGGGGACCAGCGCAGTCGTCTTGTTGGTGGTGATGTGGTCGCTGGTCTTCGGTCATACACTCACAAGCCAGCCGACCGATGCCGCGTCAGATGTATCAGGGAGCACCGCGTGACGTCCAAGTGCGTGATCAGCCTCGACCTGCCCGAGGACATCGTTGCGCCGTTAAGAGATCAGTTTGATCTGCAGACATGGTCAGGGAAGGAAGCAATGCCCGAGGTGACGCTGCAAGATTGGCTTGCCGATGCCGAGGGCTTGTTNTGTGCACTGTCNACNNCGATCACGGCATCCGTCATCGCGGGTGCTGCGCAATTAAAGGTGATTTCAACCATCTCGGTGGGCGTTGATCACATCGATCTNGNGGCAGCGACNGCCGCNGGCATTCCTNTTGGGCACACACCGGGCGTGTTGGTGGATAGCACTGCGGATTTGGCGGTGGGGCTCATGATCGCAGCGACCCGTCGTATCGCCGAGGCCGATCGGTGGATGAGNACGGGCNAGTGGTCCCAGGGCTGGCAGTCAGACTTGTTGCTGGGAACGGACCTCAGTCAGGCCACGGTCGGCATTGTTGGTCTGGGCCCGATTGGCGAAGCAACGGTGGAGCGCCTGCGCGGTTTTGGTTGCGGCATCCTGGGCTGGAACCGCANACCGAAAATCATAGAGGGTGTCGAGATGGTGGATCTCGACGACCTATTCGCGCGTTGCGACATCGTGTCGCTTCACACTGCTCTCACACCAGACACGGTCCAGATCGCCAGCCGCGAGCGTTTGGCGAGCATGCGTGCCGGTGCCACGCTTATTAATACNGGCCGAGGCGCCTTGGTCGATGAGGAGGCGTTAATCGAAGCGTTGTCGAGCGGTCGCCTTAGAGCGGGGCTCGATGTGTTTGAGACCGAGCCACTACCTGCTGATCATCCGCTTTTGAGTCTGGATAACGCGGTGTTACTGCCACATGTGGGCAGTGCCACGTTGTCGACGCGGATGGCCATGGTGACCCGAGCGCTTGAGAATTTGCAGGCCGGGATGTCGGGTGAGCCGCTGCCCTTTTGCGCGAACCCNGAGGTCTACGGGCTCAGCGGGTAGGGGCGTCGGGCAGCACCCGCAGTGCTCTCGCGATGCCCGGCTCGAGCTTGCGGCGCACTTTGTCCAGATCAGGCTGGTTCTGGTTTTCCACCACCTGACTGATGCTGGCCGACCAGACCGATGCCAGGTTGTCGCCATCCTCGAAGCTGAGCATCAGGCTCGCGACTTCTCGTGGGCCACTCAGCGCGTAGGCATTGTCCATGACGGCGGGGTCCGGACTGCGGTTAATGACTGAGCTGGTCGGAGCAGGGTTGGGCATGCCGGGGTCGGTGCCACCCTCCAGCCGCGCGCCAAAGGCGTAGCTCACCAGAAAGTCGCCACCGGAAGCTTCATAGCGGTAGCCTTTTTTTTGCAGCGATGCGGACAACACCTCTCTCACCGAGGTCGAGAGCTGGTACAGCGTCTCCATGGATTGTGGGACACCCGTTGGTACCTCAGCGCGCCAACTGAAGGTTTGATAGCCCTTGCTGGCGAAACGATCTGCCGGTGCCGTGTCCACCTGCATGGTGGCACACCCCAGCATGTCAATGCACAGCAGGGTGATGGCTGTGTGCCGCAAGCACCTCGTCCAATCGATGATCTTCATGCCGGTCCTTGGGCTTCGTGTTACGGGAACCATATCAGTTTCACCATCATGCCGGCGATCGAAAACACGACCACCCAGCGGATCACATGCTCACCACCGTGAAGCGTCAGTCTGGCGCCGAGCCAGCCGCCGACAGAATTACCCACCGCCATTACGGCACCGATCCACCAGAGTAGCTCGAGTTGGCTACCAAACACCCACAACGCAGAGAGCGTGTAGAGCAGGATAATAAAGACTTTGTGGATGTTGGCTGCCACCAGGTCGAGTCCCAGCACNCGGTTGAGGATCGGCAGCAGAATGAAGCCCATACCGATTTGTATGAACCCGCCCCAGAAGCCGGCTGCGACCATCAACACATGTCCCCAGAGGCGGCGCCGGGGTGTTAGGGGTGAAGCAGCTACTGTATGACCTCGACCCGCATCGGTCAGCATCAGAATCAGCACCAGACCCATCACGGCAGCGAGTACCAGGTTGAAGGTGTCGACCGGCAAGCGCACACCGGCCAGCGCGCCCGCCACCGCCCCCGGCACCGCGCACAGCGAGAGCGACAGGATCATGCCGGACTGGGGCAGTCCATGGCGGATATAGGTCAAGGCCGCGCTGATGTTGTGCGCGAGGATGGGCAGTCGATTAGTACCGTTGGCGACAGGTCCCGGCACACCCAGAAATATCATCACGGGCACCGTAATCACCGAGCCGCCCCCCGCCATCACGTTGATAAAGCCGCCCGCGAGTCCCGCGAGGATCAGCACCCCGATCTCCCACAGAGCGAGTTCCACAATCAGTCGCGGGGTGTCCGCATGGTCACGAATTCCTCCGCCGCCGTGGGGTGAATCCCCACGGTGCGGTCAAAGTCAGCTTTGGTGGCACCCATTTTGAGTGCAATACCCAGTCCCTGACAGATCTCGCCGGCGTCAGCGCCCACCATGTGGACTCCAAGCACGCGATCAGACTCGGCGTCGACGACCAGCTTCATCATGGTGCGCTCTTCACTGCCGCTCACCGTATGTTTGAGCGGCCGGAAGGTGGACTCGAAAATGGTCACCTCATGTCCCGCGGCGATCGCTTCTTCCTCGGTGAGCCCCACTGTGCCGACGGGCGGCTGGCTAAACACCGCGGTCGGGATGGCATGGTAATCCATGGTCAGGGCCTGACCGCCAAACTGGGTTTGCGCAAAGGCCATCGCCTCGCCAATGGCCACTGGCGTCAGTTCCCAGCCCCCCGTCATATCACCCAGCGCGTAGATGCTGGGTTCTGCGGTTTGAAACGCATCATCGACCTCGATATAGCCGGCCTCGGTGAGCGTCACCGCGGCATGCTCAAGTCCCAGCTGCGCAATATTCGGTCTGCGGCCGGTCGCATACAACACGGCATCGAAGGGCTCATTCCCGTCCGAGTTGTGGACGAGCACGCCACTGGACTGGGACTCCAGCGCCGTGACATGGTGGTTGAATCGCAAGTCCACGCCGGCTTTGCGCATTTCTTCGGCGAGAAATTGGCGAATGTCGTGATCAAAACCGCGGAGAAACAGCTCGCCACGATAGCTTTGGACCACGTTGGCGCCCAGGCCCGAGAAGATGCTGGCAAATTCGGTGGCGATATAACCCCCACCCACAATGAGTAGCCGCTCGGGAAAGCGTTCCAAGTCAAAAATCTCGTTAGAGGTGAGTGCCAGCTCTATACCCGGGATATCCGGCATGGCGGGCCAGGTCCCGGTGGCGAGCAGAATCTTTTCGGCGCGGTAGCGGGACTCTCCCACAACAACTTCCTGGGGCCCTGCGAGCGCGCCGTGACCCTCAATAATATCCACCCCAGGCGCCTCTAGCAGACGTGCATAAATAGCGTTCAGTCGCGCGATCTCATTAGTTTTATTGTCTCGCAACGTGTTCCAGTCAAAAGAGACGTCCTCAGCCCGCCAACCAAAACCCGCAGATTCTCGCCAGGCAGCTGCGTATTCGCTGGCATAAACGTAGAGTTTTTTCGGGATACAGCCCACGTTGACGCAAGTACCGCCTAGTGCGGCCTCTTCTACCACGGCTACCTTTGCACCAAATTCGGCGCTCTTCCTCGCGGCCCGGACGCCGCCGGAGCCTGCGCCGATGACCAGCAGGTCGTAATCAAAGTGTTGAGTCATCGATTCACCAAAACCGCGGCGTAAAGTGTCGCCTTCTGCAATTTCATTGTCATCGCGCTTCGCTTACAGTCGAGCGATACGCGGCCTACCAATGGATGAGATGTCGACCATGCTGAGCAATAGTTCATTTCGCAACATTGANCNGAGAAGGATACACGCAATCGCCTTAGGCACGCTCCTTATGCTGCCGATGAGTAGCCTGGTGTGGTCTGACTCGGATCTGCCCGAGGCGAGCGAGTCACAGCCTCCGGCCAGAATCGAGTTGATCGATCAGACGGTGGTTTACGGTGAAATCACAGACATTCATGACGGCGAGCTGTACGTGACGACCGAGTTGATGGGAGACGTCACCATCGCTCTCTCATCAATTCTATATCTAGAGTCGGATCGGGACATTGAGCTGCTTACAACCGAGCAGGAGAAACTGGCGCTGCCCTCTTTTATGGTAGTGGACGGCGAGGTGGTACTGGACGGCGCCAATAATTTAACCCTGGATCAGTTGGATGTGGCAAATCCGGAGGAGTGGGAGCAGGGCCGTGGCTATCTCATCACTGGACGCGTCACGAGCTCGATCGAATACAACCGGGGAAATACCGAAACGGATAACTTGAATCTGGATGCGGAGACAATTCTTGAGAGTCTTCGGGATCGTATTACATTGCGCGCTGACTATGAGGAAAGTAGCGCGCTAGTTCTCAATAAAGACGANGACGGGAATGCAATCCTAGATGCTGATGGCAACGAAGCCAAAATCAGCCAGGACACAGCGGATAATTGGCGAGTGGAAGGCAAGTACGACTATTTTCTGTCGGACCCGCGCAATTATCTCGGCTTGAACGTGGGACTCCATGCCGACCAGTTTGCCAACGTGGACCGGCGCACCTACGCCAGCGCCTATGTTGGCCGGAAAATTCTGACTCAGGACACGTTAACTTTCGATGCTGAATTGGGGTTGCTCTACGTCGACACTGACTTTGCGGTTTCCGAGGACGACTCCTACACGGGTGTCAATATTAACCTCAATGGTGAGGCACAGCTTTTTGACAGTAAGGTGACGCTATATTTCCGACAGGCAAACATTGTCAATTTGCAGTCGACAGAGAAGTCCATTTATCGCACCAAAGTGGGTTTAAGATTCCCGCTGTTTTTGGGGCTAGAGGGAGCAGCAGAGGCGACCGCAGATTATGACGGCGGTGCCGCAGACGGTAAGGAAAAGCTCGACAAAACGCTAAAATTCCGAATCGGCTATACCTGGTAAATCGATTTCGAATGAGCGGGTCGCTCCGTAGCGAAGTGGTCTTTCTGCCCTTAGGCGGCTGTGGAGAAATCGGCATGAACTTTAATCTGTTTGGTCATGCTGACCAGTGGGTCGCCGTGGATTGCGGTATCACGCTGGAGCAGGTNCCGGGTGCGCTGATGCCCTCGGTGCAAATGCCCGACCTCAGCTTCATCGCTGCCCGGCGCGAGCAACTCGCCGGGCTCATTGTGACGCACGCCCACGAGGATCATCTCGGTGCGCTGCCCTATCTCTGGGAGCAACTACGTTGCCCGGTCTACGCCACGCCCTTTGCGGCCGCGGTGCTACGACATAAGACGCGAGGCCGCAGGGGCGTGCTACCGAGTTCACTGATCGAAATCGAGCCGGGTGAAGAGATTAAGATCGGCCCCTTTGATATCGAATGCATTCCCATTACGCATTCCACCCCTGAGACCTGTGCATTGAGCATCACAACGCCAAGGTCGCGCATACTGCATACAGCAGATTGGAAGATTGATGCCGACCCTGTCGTCGGCGCGGCCTGGTCCTCAAAGCGATTTCGCGAGCTGGGTGATAAGGGAATTGACGCTGTGATCTGCGATTCCACTAACGCGTTGCGCGCGGGGTATACGCCGTCCGAGGGTGAGGTTGCGGCCGGTTTGCGTCAGGTCATACAACGATGCGAGGGGCGCGTCGTGGTGGGCTGCTTTTCCAGTAACGTGGCAAGGATGCAAACCTTGGCGAGCATCGCCCAGCTGACAGGTCGTTATCTGGGAGTAATGGGGCGCTCGGCGGCGGGCATGGCGCGGTGCGCCCAGCAGGTCGGCTTGTTGCCGGAAAACTTTCAGCCCATCCACCCGGAGCATTTGGGGTATCTGCCCCCAGCGGAAGTGCTTGGCGTGGCGACGGGCAGTCAGGGGGAATGGGGTGCGGCACTGCATCGCCTCATGATGCAAACGCATCCTGATCTGGCGCTCGAGGCCGGTGACACCGTGATTCTCTCCTCCAAGACGATCCCCGGAAACGAGGGGTCAGTGCAGCGCCTGATCGAGGGTTTGCGCGATCGGGGCATCGAGGTGATCTCTGCAGACGAGAGCGAGCAGACCCTGCATGCATCAGGCCACCCCTGCCAGGGGGAGTTGGCGGATCTTTATCAGGTTCTGAGACCGACGCTGGTGATTCCGGTGCATGGCGAGGCCGAGCATATGAAGGCCAATGCCAAGGTGGCGCGCGAGAGTGGCGTCGACGTTACCTTGACTGGAAAGAATGGTGACCTTTTTTATCTCAGCCCCACGCCGGGCGTGCGGCGGCGCTACGCCGAAGTGGGGCGTCTGCAATGGTGCGAGGAAACAGAGCGACTGATTAGCGTTATCTGAAGGTTAATAACTGTTGAGCTTGGGCTGAATCAGGGCGAGTCTTCCACACCCGTCGCGCGCCGGGCGGCGGCGCGTTCTGCATCGGCAGTATTGATCCAGCGATAAGTNAGATAGTACTTGAAGATGTTGGAGACGTACTGAACCGTCTCGCGCCCCACCTGCTCCGCTACGATCACCTCGACATTATCGAACCAGAGATTGTGATCATAGCCCCGTTCCGCTGCTTCGCGCCGCAGTCGGCGAATCCGCCCAGGCCCGGCGTTGTAAGAGGCCAGCGCCAGCAGAGAACCATTCAACTCATCAAGCTCAGGACCGCTGAAATAGCGCTCCTTTAAAAACGCCATATATTTCGCGCCGGCCTCAATATTGGGCTCCAGCTCGTCGATATTGGGGATTGCGACATTTTTGTCTTTGGCCGTGCTTGGCAGTAGCTGCATCACCCCAATGGCGCCTACGGGACTGCGCACGCTTTGGTCGAGCCGTGACTCCTGAAAGCCTTGGGCCGCCAACAAGGTGGGGTCCATGCCATAGTCCGTACCATATTTTCTAAATAGCGCTGACAGCTTGTGGTAGCGACTCAGCTCTGTGGCACCCATCGCATTTTCTGTCCAGTTGAAATCCCGGATATATCGATTGCGGATAATGTTGCCAAACAGCGTGCCCTCGCGATTTTCCTTGAGGAAAGTATCCAAAAAGGTCTTTAGCTGCGGGCTGTCTGGTCGTATCGCCCAGGCGAGGCGTGCGCCCTCACGGAGCACGAGATCATCTCGTACCNTGACGCGGGTGAACACCTCGCGCCACATTTGCGGCTTGTAGTCATCGACCACCGCCCAGGGCAGCAGGCCGGTGTCGACCATTTCAATCAGGTCTTCATCTTCCAGTGATTCGTCTACTGCTTCGATGCGGATCGGCGCCTGGCCCTGCTCAACCAGCGTTTGGCTCAGTTTGCGGACGCTTTCTGCATAGCTGCTTGAAAGACGCAGGTAAACGGTTTGGTCTGATAAGTCCGCCAGTGACCCGAGGCGAGGTGCGCTCGGGCCAGTAATCAAAACTTCTTTGAGAGGCTTACTCACCGGGTTGGTGAAGTCGACCCCCACCTGCCTGTTGTCAGTAACGGTGGTCCCCGCCATCACGATATCACCGTAGCCTGCCTGTAGTGCGGAGAAGAGCTGATCCCTCGCGACTGGGATGACTGGCACTTGCACGGTCAGCAAGCCGGTTTTGAAGGCCTCGTTGACGACTTTTTGCAGTTTGTCGGCGTATTCCTGAACGGTTCCGCGTGGTCCGTCCTTAAGAAAGTAACGGCCCGGTCCATATACGGTCAGTACCCGGATCGCGCGGCGCTCGACCATGGTGTCGAGGTCGCCAAATTGTGGCATGACACCAAAGCGCTTCAGGCTACCAGNGCCGGCANCGGTGCTGCTCGNTAGGGCATCAGTGGCCNCTGCCNGATCGGNGGCGGTATCGATGCTGGCCAGAATGTTGTCTGGTGNCAGCGTCAGNCGCCCAGAGACTGTGNACTCGGCGGGCGCTGATGCTGCGGTTGAGGACTCCGCGACCTCTACCTCACTCTCGCCGCTGTTTGCGGCAAGCGCCAGTGTAAAGGTCGCAAAGCCTGTTAGCAGTGTCTTGGGGAAAGTGTCAGTAAGCAGTGACCGCATGGAGAAACGTTTCCTGATTGACCGGCGGCTGGGGTTGTCCGCTGCTGGTTGTGTCTTGAGGCCGACTTGGGTGAGCGCTTACCCCATCCGACAGTCTAGAACCAACTTACCAAGATGCGTACCTAAGCGCATGTGTTCGTGGGCCTCCAGTACGTCAGCTAGAGGGTAAGCGGTGTCGACGATGGGTTGAATATTGCCCGCGATCACCTGCGGCCAGATGCGGTCTCGAATGGCGGTGAAGCAACGCGCTCGCTCCGCGGTGTCGAGCCTCCTTAGCGTACTGCCGGTCAGCGTTAAGCGCTTCATGAACAGCGTGGCAAGGTTGATCTCGCTCTGCATGCCGCGCATCACACCAATACATACGATGCGACCGTCGAGGGCAGCGAGGTCCAGATTGGCTTGCATCAGGTCACCCCCTGCAATGTCCAGAATGACATCGACTTTTCCGCCGTAGCCTGCCTCAGTGATCTGCTCGGTGAGGCTGCCCTCCCGATGATTCGCCACAAACGACGCGCCGAGCGCTTTCACCGCATCACATCGCGCTACTGAGCCCGCGGTGGAAATTACGTTCGCGCCAAGCGCGGCAGCCATCTGTATACCGATCGAGCCGATGCCGCTGCTGCCGCCGTAGATCAGCACAGTCTCNCCCNCCNACAGTTGNCCACGCTCCATAACGTTGTACCAGACGGTNAGCANCGCTTCGGGCAGGGCGGCGCCCTGTTCCGTGGACAGGCTATCCGGCAGGGCGAGACAGTGGTCTTCCCGGGCGATAGCGTGTGAAGCGTAGCCCCCACCATGGGTCAGTGCGCACACTCTATCGCCCAGTTTCAGTGCTGTGCAGCGCTCTCCAACCGCGACTACCTGGCCGGCCACTTCCAGCCCCGGTATGGGGGACGCGTCCTCCGGCGGCGGATAAAGCCCGAGGCGCTGCAGCAAGTCGGCGCGATTGATACCGGCATGATCCACTTTAATCAGCACCTCCTCCGGACCGGTCGGGGGGGCCGTATCGGTGACAATCGTGGCCAGCTCCGGCGTCTCGAAGTGGATGAAGTGTCTGTCCATGGTGTGCTTTTCCCTTTGGCAGATCCTGGACTGTTGTCCATAGAGCAGCGAAGATAGCCTACCCTTACAAGAAAATCTCTGGGGAGCATCGCTATGTTGCGATCCATGCCGGTTAGGCGATTCAAGCGCGGGTTTAAGCTGGGGCTGATCAAGCTGCTCATTGGTAACAAGGCGGCGGGCGTGCATCTGTCTTATGTCGGACGGGGGGCCAGTGCTGATCTGTGTCGGCGTATCGTCGATATTGGCCACACCGATATTCTGGTGGTGACTGACAAGGCGCTCAAAGAGCTGGGTCTGGCCGAGCGGGCGCTGGCGCCTCTCGCCGACGCAGGAGTGAACCTCCACTGGTATGCCGGCGTCGACCCTGACCCTACGTTCGCACATGTGACCGAGGGTGCCGAGGTTTTGCGCGCGGCGGGATGTACCGCGATTGTCGCTGTGGGGGGTGGATCCTCNATGGATGCGGCAAAAATNATCGCGTGCACNCGTACCAGTGACGATTCACCCGACAAATGGGTTGGGTTGAATAAAGTGCCCGACGATGTCCTNCCGATTTACGCTATTCCCACCACCTCCGGTACCGGCAGTGAGGCCACGATGGGGGCGGTCATCAAGGATCCTGAAGAGAAGCTCAAGCACATCATCGTGGGTGAAGATCTGTTGCCACAGGCGGTCGCTTTGGACCCGGATCTGTTGTTGGGCTTGCCCGCACCCGTCACGGCGGCAACGGGAATCGATGCGCTGACCCACGGCATAGAGGCGTACATCTGCATTTGGGATCGTGGCACGCGAAAAGAGAACGGACGCCTCGCTATTCAGGGGGTGTTTCGCTGGCTCGAGCGGGCGGTGCAGCATCCCGAAGATGTGGAAGCTCGTCAGGGNATGGCGGTGGCGGCTTATCACGCAGGCATCGCGATCAACCAGGTGGGCGTCGGTAACGTCCACGCGATTGCCCACCAGCTGGGTGCCCGTTACGGCATTCCTCATGGACATGCCAATGCGCTTGCTTTACCCCATGTCCTCACAGCCTGTCTCGCCGAGGCAGAGACGGCGCTGGCCGAGCTCGCTGTTGTGACAAATGTGNCTGANGCCGNCTCACCCGCGGCAAGGGCGCAGGCGTTNGTNGAGGCNGTGCAGGATCTNATCGCCAAAGTCGGCATTGCCGAGACTGACCCAAGGATCCAGCCGGACGATTGGACGGTGCTCGCTCATGCGGCGATGGATGAGAGTGACGGCTATGTCTCGCCGCGTCTGCTCACTAAAGCAGAAATCATGGACACGCTGGAGCAGATTACCGCTCGCTGATCGCCTCGAACCAGGCCTTGGTCAACGACATGAAGCGTTCATGCCCCGGGGTAGGCCCCTCNGAACAGGGGAANCCGTGTGCCTCCTGAGAGAAGTGCTCGTGTTGCACGGTCACGTCTGCNCGCTNCAGCGCNATGGCAAGACGCTTTCCGTCATCCCTCAAAGGGTCTTTTTCTGCGGTTACCAGCAGTGAGCGAGGAAAACCCCTGAGCGGGATGCGCTTGCCAGGGAACATAATTTCTGTCTCTGGGTCTGCGGGCGCCAAGCCGTCCAGATAGGTATCCATAAACCAACGCATGATGGACGTCGTCAAAGGCCCGCTCTTGGCATGCTCTNTGTAGGAGCGCATCGCCGCGTGGTAGTGCTGCGTCGCCGGGTAGATCATCAGACAACCCCTGAGCCGTGGCTCNTCAGGCAAGCGAACCGCCGTCGACAGCGTCAGATTCCCGCCGGCGCTGTCGCCGGCGATGACCACCTCGCCATTATTCGGCGCCAGCGCGTTAAGGTTATCGATGATCCATCGCGACGCGGCCATGGCGTCCTCGTGGGCCGCGGGGAAGGGATGCTCGGGGGCCAGCCGATAGTTAATCGACATGACCGTGCAGTGGGTTTGATGGGCGAGCCGCAGGCAAAATGGGTGGTGGGTATCGAGATCACCGATCGTCCAGCCCCCACCATGGAAGTAGATGATGAGTGGGCGGTGGCGGGAGCCGTGGTACATCCGCGCCCCGAGCGTTTGCTCGGGTAAAGGGAGCTGAAGAAAGCTGGTTTTGACCTCGGGGGCCGGCGCACCCTCCCACGCTAACCGATTCATTCGCCGGTAGTACCAGCGGAAGGCGAGGGTTTTGATTCGATTGCGCAGCGATGTCACGGGTTTCTACTCTGCGTCGACGTAGCGTGCCTCGGGGTCGGATTGATACTCATATCGGTCGTCAGCATTGATCCGCCGCTGAATATTACCGCGGTGCCAGAGATAATTCAGGTGCGCTACGGTTTCACCGGTCGCCATCTGGATCTCACCGTCACCAATTTCTCTGCCAAACAGACAGCTGAAGCATTCCGGTAAGAGTTTGGGCTCCATTAGCAGGTCGTACAGATTCGCGAGCGCGAGGCGGTGGCTGTCGATGATCTGGTTGAGGCGCACGCGCACCCCCGTAAAGGGCGACTGGTGTGCCGGCAATACCAGCAAATCGTCGGGCAGCATGCCCAGTAATCGTGTGCTCGACGCGAGCCATGCCTCCAGCGGATTGCCATCGGGCTCGGTGGGAAATACCGACACGTTGGGGGTGATACGCGGCAGGATTTGATCGCCAGCAATGACCAGATGTAGCGCCGGGCAATACAGGCACGCGTGCTCGGGGGAGTGTCCCTGACCGACCACTATCTGCCAGTAGCGGCCGCCGATCGACAGCGTTTGTCGGTCACTGAGGCGCTGGTAATTGTGGGGCAGCGGCGTGGCGAACTGTCCGAAGCTNCCAAAGCGCTCCTTGTAACTTTCCAGCTGCTCGTCGGTGAANCCCGTGCGGTGATAAAAGGAGATGGCCGGTGGCGGAGCGGCTTC
>FUFK010042548.1_pt1 | contig 20869 bp, 18 predicted proteins | sample 1021851 | NCBI WGS metagenome assembly FUFK01 (sample SAMEA51879418, study PRJEB19060) | metagenome
AAAACAAAACATAACTGATGCTAACTCTCAGTGGAATGACATAAAAGCAATTAAAGTAAGAAACTTTAAAAGAAAAGATGATGTTAGACAGTATGGTGACAAAGCTTGGGAGCAAATAGGTTTAATTGCACAAGAACTAGAATCTGTAAGCCCAAACTTAGTTGATGAATATAAACCCAGCCCATCAGATATTTTAAGTTCATCAGAATTTGGAACATTATATCAAGACGGTGACGACATACCTGAAGGTAAAGAAATAGGTGATGTAAAAGAAGTTAAAGAGAATGTTAAAGGTATTAAATATTCAGTATTATACATGAAAGCCATCAAAGCTTTACAAGAGGCTATGGCGAGAATAGAAGCATTGGAGGCTAAATGAGCTACATCGGGCAAACATTACCAGCTGATACTTTTCAAGGTTTCGTTACCGACAGTTTTACTGGCGACGGTAGCGCTACAACTTTTACACTCAGCAAAGAGCCATTCTCCGAGGACACACTAATCGTTGTCATCAACAACGTTATACAAAAACCTACAACCAACTTCACCGTATCAGGCACGACACTAACCATTGTTGGCACAGCTGTAGCATCAGGTGATGTAATCTATGCAATACACATGGGCGGTCCACTGCCCATCGGTGGTGCTGCTGAGTTAGATCTCAACGGTGCATCAGACAAACTCATTCTCGATGCAGATGCCGATACAACAATAAGCGCGGACACCGATGACCAGATAGATGTTAAGATTGGTGGCACGGATGCTCTTAGAGTTACAGGCACTGCTCTAACAGGTAATGCTCTTGCAACCATAGGTGCTGCAGGAACAGCATCAACTGTCGCTGGTATTCCATTTTTTAGTGATACAACAAACGGTTCTATATATACTCACGATGTTTCAGGTACAGATAGTACTGCACAATATAACACTGCTTACGGTCTTACTGCTATGGACGCAATAACAACTGGTGATTCTAATACTGCTATAGGTTATGGTGCTGGTACAGCTACTAATTCAGGCGGCAATAATGTTTTTGTAGGTAAAAATGCTGGTGCAGCGCACACTACTTCTCATCAAAATGTATTAATAGGTGCAGACGCTGGAGCTAGTATAACAACTGGTGGGGACAATATTATGATCGGTAGAGAAGCTGGGGATGGATATGATACTGAAAGTCATAATATAGGAATCGGAACTGGTGTTTTAGGCGGGTCTATTGCTGGTGGTGAATATAATACTTGTGTTGGTACCTATGGTTTAGATGCTTTGACTTCAGGAGATAATAATACTGCTGTTGGTGCAAGTGCTGGGACATCAATAACCACAGGACCAAACAATACTGCCGTGGGTTATTATTGTTTACAACAAGTTACAGAAGGACAATCTAACACAGGAATTGGAAAAAATGTTTATGAAGATTTAACAACGGGTGACTACAACACTGGTTTAGGAGGAGAAGTAGAAGTGTCATCTTCTGACGCCCAACATCAAATAACCATTGGTTACGGGCTAGGTAGTAATGGTGACAATAACTTTACTTTCGGAAAAGCTGGTAACAGAGTCTACAACGATTTTAGTTCTAACGCTTCTTGGACACGTTCATCAGATGAAAGAAAAAAACAAAATATTAAAGATGATAACTTAGGTTTGGATTTTATAAACGAACTAAGACCTGTGACTTTTCAATGGAAACCATCTAACGAGTTTCCTAAAGAGTGGGACGAATACAGTGAAGAAAACCACATGGACACTGAGGTTGTTATGCACGGACTAATAGCACAAGAAGTTAAAAGTGCTTTAGATAATGCTGGTGTAGATACCTTTGGTGGTTGGACAGAAAATAAAGACGGTATGCAAAATATTTCTAGAGAGATGTTTGTTTTTCCATTAATAAAAGCAGTACAAGAATTATCAGCTAAAGTAAAAGAATTGGAGAGTAAATAATGGCACACGCAGACGACGCAACAAAAGCATGGGTATCAGCTATACCAAAAAAGAATGCTGATGGTAATGTGATTGAATGGAGAGTTAAGTATAAATATACTAAAGGAGATCATTCACACACATTTGAAAAATCTGAAAAGATTGACACACCATCAAAAGCACCTGATAAGTATACAAAAGCTGAGTTATTAACTCTAATGGATAAAGACCATTGGGATGATATGTTTAATAAGAAGTATGCAACATGGACAGCTGATGCAGTAGTTGAAACTGTTGACTCTAGCTTTGATGTTAGTACATTGAGCGATAGTTAAAAATGTTCGGAATCCACCCATTCGCGGCACAATCTTTTGGGGAAGGCGCACCTTTTGTGGACGCGTTAACGACCACTAATGTAATAACATCTGCCATTAGTTCAGCGGTTATTGAATCAAGAATAATTGCTACTACAGCAGGAGAAATAAGTCTTACTACCCAAACTTTGCCAAACAACTCTATTATTGTAGCGGCCTTACCAACAACCAATATATTGACAATTACGCAACAAACACCATCGCTCTTTACATATAACGATGTGTCTGATAATGTGGGCGAAACGTGGTCTAATGTTGTGACCACATCAAACTCAGAAACCTGGAATGAAGTATAATGGCATCAGATTATTCACATAGATTATATATAGAACGTATTGGAGATGGAGAACAGTCAGGTTCTTGGGGCACTACAACTAATAACAATTTTGGAGCAACTGCTGCAACAGGTGTATCTGCTATAGAACATGCTATTGCTGGAGTATTACAAGTTTCAACTAGTGGATCCTCTGCTGTTACATTAACAACAGGTAATGGACCGCAAACACAAGCAGATAACCAAGCTCGTCAAGCTGGGCTTATATTTGTAAGTGCAGACCAAGATTGCACTGTTACTTTTCCAGGTAGAGAAAAATTATATTTTATACGTAATGCTAATACAGCTTACAAAATAACTATTACGGATGGTTCTAATACAAAAGTATTAATGCCAAACACAAATTATTTTATAGCTTATGATGACGCAGGTGCATGGCACTCTGTTGATTCTGGAGGCGCAACATATCTAGAAAAAACTTCTGCTTATACAGCTTTTCCTGGTGATAATTTATTTATTGATACAAGTGCTGCTGCAGTGACTATAACTTTACCGGCTTCACCTTCTCAAGGAGACTCAGTTTCTTTTATAGATTCGGAAGGAACTTTTGATACAAACAATTTAACAGTTGAACCAGGAAGTGAAAAAATTATGGCAAAGACAGCAGGAGATGAAATGGTTGTTGATACTAACGGCGCTGGTTTCACTCTAGTTTATCAAGACTCGGATTTTGGATGGAGGTTTAAAGATCTATAATGGCAACATTTACATATGAATCAATTAAGTACGCACTTAAAAACCCAACAGTTTCTGGAAACTTAACACTATCAGATGATGGTGCTGATATATACATCGGTGCAGATAATGATTTACAAATTACACATTCAGGTAGTGCTGGTACCATTGATTGCGCTACAGGTAACTTAGAGTTACAGGTTGACGCAAGTGCTGTGATAAGCATTAAAGATGAAGATGGAGACAACATGGCAACGTTTACATCAAACGGTGCAAGTGTTCTTTATCATAACAACACAGCTACAGTATCAACTGTATCTGGTGGTACTTCACTAACAGGTACATTAGCTGTATCAGGTAACACAACTCTATCTGGAAACTTTACATGTGATGGTGGTGTTGCTGTTGATAACATAACAATTGACGGAACAGAAATAGATTTATCATCAGGGGATCTAACTGTTGATGTTGCAGGTGACATAAATTTAGACGCAGGGGGTGGAGATATAGTTTTAAAAGACGATGGAACACAATTTGGTGGTTTAACAAATACAAGTGGTAACTTAATAATTAAATCAGGATCAACAACTGCCGCTACGTTCAGTGGTGCAAATGTAACTCTTGCGGGTACTGTAGCATCGGGCGCCATAACTAGTACCGGAGACATTACAGCGTTTTCTGACATGAATTTAAAATCTGATATTAAAACAATTGATAATGCATTAAGTAAAGTATCTGATTTACGTGGTGTATACTTTACCAAAGACGGTGCAACGGGGACCGGGGTTATAGCACAAGAAGTTGAAAACATTTTACCTGAAGTTGTAAAAGATGGTGAATACAAATCTGTTGCATATGGTAACATGGTAGGAATACTTATTGAAGCTATAAAAGAATTAAAGAAAGAGGTTGAAACACTTAAGGAGGCTAAATAATGGCTATTAAAGCAAGTGGTAACTCCTTATCGTTTTCAGAAATAGAAGCTCAGTTTGATAATTCTCAGCCTTATAGTTTGTCTGAGTTTTATGCTGGTGGTAGTTCAGTTTTTTCTGGGTGTCAAGATGAAGCAGGTAATGCTATTCCTAGTTCCGGCACAATTTCATTTTCTGATTTTTATTCAACTCCAACTATTTCACAAACCACAACTAATTTTACATCTTCTGGTACTTACACAATACCTCTTGGTGTTACTAGCGTTACAGTAACACTACATGGAGGTGGTGGTCAAGGTGGTGAAGGTGACGAAAGTGGTTCTGGAGGAGGCGGCGGAGGCGGCGGTTCTGGTGGAACAGTTCAAGGCACTTTAACCATATCTAATAATACTTCTGGAAGTAGTAACCAAACAATTACAGTTACTGTGGGTTCTGGTGGATACCATGCTAGCTCAGGAACTCACGATGCATCTGGAACTGCTTATGCAGCATCAGGAAGTGCTAGTTCTATTGTTTATGGAAGTCAAACTACTTCAGCTGGTGGTGGAGGATATGGTGGTGGTTATAATGGTCTTGGTCAAGCATATAGTGCAGCGTCTCAAGGAGGTAATTCAATAGGTAGTAATTTTTCAGCTTCAACAAACAATACAGGAACTGCTGCTGATGGTGGTCAAGCAGCGTCAGGTGACGGAGGGAGTGCAGCAGGAACTGCTGGTAAAGCTTTAGCATCAAACCCTTTAAGTTTAACTAGCACTGGTGGAACTGCTGGAGCAATTAACCCTAGTAGTGCTTCCGTTCAAACAGGTGGTAACGCTTCTGGTAACGGAGCCGGTGGAGGTGGTGCTGCTAGTAGAGATAGATCAGGAGCGCATCACTGGTCTGGTGGTTCTGGTTCAGCTGGTTATGTAAGGATAGTAGCAGGAGGATAATATGCCATTAGCTTCAGTAAAATTTGCACCAGGTTTTGACAAACAAAGCACCGCGTACGGTGCTGAAGGTAAATACATTGACGGAGAAAATATACGTTTTCGTTATGGTCAACCAGAAAAAATTGGTGGTTGGACAAAACTATCTAGTGATACTTTAATAGGTTCTGTTCGCGATCAGCACGCCTGGTCCTCGCTTGATGGCACAAGACACTTAGCTCTTGGAACAGATAGAAAATTATATTTATATGTTGAAGGTGCAATTGTAGACATAACACCTATTCGTGCTACACAAGCTAATCTTACAAATCCATTTGTAACAAGCAGTGGATCAGCAGTAGTAACCGTAACAGACGCGGGTCATGGAGCAAGCGCCGGGGATTTTGTAACTTTTTCTAATGCATCAGATGTTGGTGGATTAGATATGAATGCTGAATTTGAAATTACTAGTGTTACTAGCTCTAGTGTTTATACAGTTACACACTCAAGTAATGCGAGTAGCACTGCAACTGGTGGTGGTTCTAGCACTGTAGATTGTGAGTATCAATTAAGTGTTGGTAAAACTACAAACGTGTATGGTTATGGTTGGGGCGTTTCAGCGTGGAACGGGGTTACCGGAACTGTTATTACAGACCAACTTAACGAAGCGTTAGATGCAACAGAAACAGGTGTTGATGTAGATGATGGCAGTGTGTTTGCAGCTAATGATTACATTTTAGTAGACCAAGAAATTATGAAAGTGTCTTCTGTTAGTTCTAATACATTAACTGTAGTTAGAGATATTGCCTCTAATAGTGGATCTGCTGGAGCTGTAGGTAGTCACAATGCAACTACTCATGCAGATGATACAACAGTTACAATTATATTTGACGCATCTGATACTACTACAAACTATACTGGTTGGAATGATCCTTCCTCTACTTCTGATACTATTATTGATTCTCGTTATTGGGTGCTTGAAAACTTTGGTGAAGACTTACTTGCACTAGTTAATGATGGTGGTTTATATCAATGGGATAAATCTGCAGGGCAATCAACAAGAGCAGCTATTGTTAGCGCTAATGCACCTACAGCATCAAGACATTTAATTTTATCTACACCCGATAGACATGTTATTTTGCTTGGAACAGAAACAACTATTGGAAGCACAAGTTCACAGGATGATTTATTCTTACGTTTTTCTTCACAAGAAGATACAGCAACTTGGGCACCTACTAGTGCAAACACAGCTGGATCATTTAGAATACAAGACGGATCAAAAATTATGACTACTGTTAGATCTAGGGGTTCTATATTAATATGGACTGATACTTCACTTCACTCACTACAGTTTATTGGTGCACCTTTTATATTTGGTTTAAACCAAGTTGGTGCTAACTGTGGAGCGGTGTCTGCGCATTGTGCACTTGATGTTAATGGTACGACGTTTTGGATGAGTCAACAAGCTTTCTACATGTTTGATGGTGCAATTAAAAAAATACCATGTTCAGTGCAAGATTACGTGTTTGATGATTTTAGTATTACACAACAACAGTTAGTGTACGCTGGTCTTAATACTGATTTTAATGAAGTAACTTGGTTTTATGCAAGTGAAAATTCTTCTCTTATTGATCGTTCGGTAACTTATAATTATTTAGAAAACACTTGGTACACAAACTCACTTGCAAGAACAACGTGGTTAGACAGAGGTGTATATCAGTTACCTTATGCTACAGAATATTCTAACACAGCTACGGCAACCATACCGACCGTGTTAGGTTTAACTGCTGGTGCATCAACCGTATATTTACACGAAGACGGAGATAACGATGACACTGAAGCATTAGAAGCATATCTACAAACAGGTGACTTTGACATTGAAGATGGTCAAAACATATTATCTATTAGTAGATTTATTCCTGATTTTAAAAATCAAAAAGGTAGTGCTAATGTGTTATTAAGTTTTAAAGATTATTCAGCAACTACAAGTGAAACAACATTAAACGGAGCAATTACAAATAGTGCTACAGAAATTAATTTAACAGAGTCTGCAAACTTTCCAACTTCAGGAACAATATTAATTGGCACCGAGTTAATTACATACACAGGTAATACAACAGGTGCGGATAGATTAACTGGTTGCACAAGAGGTACAAACGGCACGTCTGCTGCAGCTCATATAGATAATAAAAAAGTAATAAATTATACTAATGTTAGAATTAATTTAAATAATGTAACTCCAACTACTACTAAAGTAGATACTAGAGGTCGTGGACGTCAAGGCAACATGTTAATATATAGTGACGCTGTAAATGACAAATGGAGATTTGGAACATTAAGACTTGATGTAAGACCGGACGGAGGTAGATAATGGCACAGATAACAGTAGGAAGATTACCACAAGCAACAGAACAATACGAACGTGCACAGTTTGATATTCTTATTCGTGAGCTTGAACAAATTATAACACAATTAAATTTTTCGTATGAGCAACAAACAAAAAATGAAACATTAGCAAGGAGCTGGTACCTTGGCTGATACATTTAAATCAAAAACTTTAGTTTTAGCTAATACAAATAAAACAGCATTATACACTGTACCTACAACAGATGATGCGTCTGTTCCACCTACAGAATCAACTACTGCTATTATCAAATCACTAAGACTATACAACTCACATAGTAGTAATGTGTTAGTTACTATTAGTTTTAAAGATGTAGATAGTGATACAGGTGCAAATACAGAATCAACTTTATTTAAAATGTATGTACCGGCAACGGATAGAACAACAGATTCTTTTCCTTTAGGTAATCCAGTAGAATTACTAGATAACCCAATAGTCGCTAATGAGGGCGACATTGTATACATAACAGCAGCTACGGCAGATAAAATACACGCTCACCTATCAGTGTTGGAGATAACGTAATGAGATTGATCAAAGAAGGACAGCCAATAAGCTATAAAACTATCAATGGTCAGGAAATACCAGTCATACAACCTGAAGTATATCAACGAATCTATTGTAAAAATTGTGAGAATGAGGTAGATTCGGAGGAACAGGCAATCGGCACCTGCTCAAATTGTGGCCAACTCTGGTCCGATACAAAAGCTGTAGATATAAAAGTTAAAGTATTAGAGATGCCACCAATTGGTGCGGAATCAGGAGAATAATGAGTATTACAGACGTTTTTGATAAAATAGCAGATGCTTTAGTTCCAAAAGAGATAGCTCCTTTCTTAGGCCCAGCATCTATGATGTTCGCCGGTCCATTAGGTATGCCTCTTGCTTTAGGTTTAGGTCAACTTGGATCAGCTAAACTACATTCAGGAAAACTTGATCCGTATACAGCTATTGGTACGATTTTAAGTGCACAAAGTTACAAAGCACGTAACCCAAGTGNATATGGTAGAATAGGTTCTGGACTTAAAGGAGGATTAGGTACTCTTTTACCTGGTGGTGCAAGTCCAATGGATTTTGGTACTGAGTTCATGGCAGGTTATAATAATCCTGGGTACATAAAAGGTTTAAAGTTTCAACAAGCAGCTCTTGATAAACAAGCTACAAATTTAGCTTCTAGTCCAAAACAAGGCAGTCCAACATATAGTCCTTTAACTGAAAAAGAACTAGAAGCAATTGCAGACTCAGAATCTTTTATTGGATCTGGAGGAACATTAGATAGATTTACACAAAACGTAGGTAAAGCAGTTATGCCTGGATTTACTAGTAAAGACCCAATAACAGGGAAAATGGAATTTGATTTTGTAAAAGCATTAACAACTATTGGAACAACGGCAACTGTTACTCAGTTAATGCCTATGGCTGAAGAACTGAAAAAACAAAAAGAGTTAGATAGAGCTGAAGAAGCTAAGATTTGGAAAGAATGGTTTGATGGGTACAAGAGAGTATCGGGCCGCGATTACATTGACAGCCCATACCCAGATCCAATTTTAATGGAAAAATACAAACAATATATGGCATCTGGTGGACGAGTAGGATATAATTTAGGTGGTATAGCAGATACTATTGAAGCGGCTCCTGGCATGCCAGAAGGTATGCAAATAGATGGCCGTGATGGTATTTTTATATCTCAAGGTGTTAGAGAAAAAGCTGACGACGTGCCAGCCATGTTGTCAAAAAATGAATTTGTTTTAACAGCTGATGCTATGAAAGGTTTTGATAAAATGACAGGTGGTTCAGGAGACCCTAGAGCAGCAGCAAAAAAAATGTATGAGATGATGGATCAAATGGAGGCAATAGCATAATGGCTGTAACTACTCAACAAACTTTACCACCACCCTTTATTACATCAATAGGTGAAGACTTTAGTTCTTATTTACAAGGAACAACACCTATTACAAGTTCTCCTTTTTACACTGATCCAAGTGGATTCATGGGCGAAGAGTTTGTTGCTGGACAAGATGCACTTACTACAGGGGCACAAGCTTTAGCGCCAGGTTTAGCTGGTTATCAACCATTTTTACAACAAGCACAAGATTTAACAGGGTTAGCACAAAACTTAGTTGTTGATCCTAACACAGGACAAGTTAGGCCTGCTTCTGGAGCAGGTGCTCTAGGTCAAGCAGGTACAATGTATGATCTTGCACAACAAGCAGCTANGGCTGGTCAAGGTGCAGGAGCAGCAGGAATATCTGCTGCAGGAAATATTGCAAATCAAATGCAAGCTGCTGCCACAGCAGGACAAGGTGCCGGTGATTCATATTTAGCAGCTGCACAAGGCTTTATGGGACCACAAGCATATCAACAATTCATGTCACCATATCAACAACAAGTTATTGATGCGACTATGAATGCTTACAATCAACAAGTTGCAGAACAACAAGCACAGCTCGGTGCTGGTGCTGGTTCTGCTTTTGGCGGCGGACGATTTGGCGTTGCTCAAGGACAATTAGCTGCTGATGCAGCTCTTGGTGGAGCACAATTACAATCTGGTTTATTAAACCAAGGCTTTACTCAAGCTAATCAGTTAGCAGCGCAAGCAGCTCAACAACAATTAGCTAGTGGACAAATGGCACAAGGACAAGCTGCACAAAATTTAGGATTGCTTGGCTCAGGTATGCAAGGACAACTACAAGCAGCAGGAGCTGCAGGTAGCCAAGCTGCACAAAACGTTGCACTTGCTGGACAAGCTGGTGGATATCAAGCAGGTATGTCTAATTTACAAAACCAACAACTTGCTAATCAGTTAGCTCAATTAGGTGGTTTATCAGCATCACAACAAGGTCTTGGACAATATGATATATCTATGCTTGGTAATCAAATTAATGCACTATCACAAATGGGAACACAAAACCAAGCTTATCAACAAGCACTTCTTGATGCANAACAAGCTGAAGCACAAGGCATTGCACTTGCTCCGCAACAAGCTATGGGCTTCATGGGTCAAATGCTTGGTGCTGCATATGGTGCGCCAGGTGGTACAACTTTCCAAACAACACCAGACCCATCTACTATGCAAACTCTTCTTGGAGCGGGCACCGGGATTCTAGGTATATTAGGAGCATCAGGAGCTTTTGGAGGTAATCAAACACCGTAATGAAAAGTTTAAGTAGACCAATGTTTAGAAGAGGCGGTGGCATATCATCTAAGAACAACGGTATTGTATCTGGATTTAATAGTGGCGGAAGCGTTAGACAAAACTATGCAGAATCAGATCCTGCTGGTGTACAACCTTTTACTCAATATGAAGCTCAAGACTACGTAATGTCTCCAGAAATAAAAGCTTTAATAGATCAATATGTTACAGACCCAGTAAAACCTAGTGGGTTTTCTCAATCAGATTATTTACGTTTAGCAGCTGCAGGTGCCGACATTATGGGCGCACAGCCAACAGGACGTAGTGGTTTTATTGGTGCGTTGCAAGCAGCAAGTCCGGCTCTCGGTTCTTTAGGTAGAGATCTTGGTGAAAGCATGGGGGAACGCGAACAAAGATATCAAGATAAATTAGACGCAGCTAAAAAAACAAGATTAGGTATTAAATTATCTGACAGAGAAAAATTTCTAGATAAGGAAGACGCTAAAGTAGCAGCGTCAACAGAGTTTGGTCAAAAATTACAACTTGTTAATGCAGAATTTCAAAACGATATGAAGTTATTAAAAGAACAACTTTCTGTGCCGCAGTTTGAAACTGAATTTAATTTAAAAGCAGCTGATGAAATATATGACAAAATGAAAGATCTTGATCCAAACTCAGAAGAATACAAAGAACTTCAAAGTAAATTAGAAAATGTTTTATTTGCTTCTGTTCAAAAAACTGTTCTAGAAGGTAAGATTGAGTTATTAGGAGATGAAGACTTCCAGTACAGTATTGAATCAACAGTAAGATCTATACTGGATGCTGAGTTACATTTAGATCTTGATAGTGAATACTATGGAATGTCAGCTGCTGAAATAAAAAACAAAGTAACTGTAGATTCTTTTGTAGAGTTTGGTTTAAATAATGTATTTGTTCCTTCAGGAAGAGAAAACAATGCAAAAGGTGGACGCGTAGGATTTGCAAATGGTGGTTCATACGAAGAAAGATACAGAGAAAAAGAATTAGACCCAGGGCCGATGGAGCCTGGTAATCTTGATCCAGACCAATACCCACAACAAGCACGGTCTATGGGTATTACGTTTGAAGAACTACGCGCAAGACTTCCTGTAGAAGTATCAGACGGTGTAGTTAAATTAATTGCAACAAGTGAAGAAGCGTTACTTGACTTTGCAAACATAGAAACACAAGAAGACATTTCATTATTTAATCAAAAATATAATACGGATTTAACATTACCAGCACAGGTGGCTTAAATGGCTATTACTGAAGCATCTAAAGCTTACGGGTCTGAATATCACAAAAAAAACTTTCCCCATTTATATGAAGAAGATTATTTTGGTAGTGAAAAAGATATTGAAACAAGAAAAAAATTTGATACATATCTAACTCCAGATATGTATTTCACTGATGAAGAGAAAGCAGATCGATTAGGTGGTAAGTATCTTTCAGAACCTTTAAATTTTGCAAGTTCTGCATTATTAATGGGTGGAACAACACCAAGTGATATTGTTCAAATTAAAGGACAAGATACAAAAACTAAAGAAGATGATTATTTTATAGATAAGTATTCTTCTGAACTGTATTACAATCAAGCAATTAAAAAAATAGATCCACTTTCAGGAACACAATATACAACATACAAAAAAACTTTATATGATGCTGTTCTTCCTGAGGTAAAAGAAATATTGGATGAACGTGTTGCTAAAACAGGTTCTAATCCTATAGGAAATGCTTTTGGTGTATTGATGCTTCCTTTTGATGCTATAGGTTTAACTTCTCTTGTTAAATCAACCGCTAGAGGTGGGTTTAAATTTTTAAAAAACAGATTAAAAAATGCAGGAAAAAATCCTGTACAAATAAAAGAAGCTGAAAAAGTTTATAATTCACTGATTACCCCTGATGTTATGAAGTCAATTAAAAACGCTGCAAGTCCAGAAGAAAAAATGGAAATACTATTGTTTAATTTACAAAACAAAAACAAAGCTTTTATGTCTAAGACTGATACGTTTGATGATGTGCCTTCTACCTCATTAACCTCGCGTGTTAATGAAATACAAAATTTAATTAACTTTGATAAAGACTACGCTTGGAATTTAAAAAATTTAACTGAAGGTCCTAATTCAATAGTAGGTAAAAATATAGGTGATTCATCTAAAGCAGTAACTAAAGATACTGCTATAAGATCAATTAAAAAAGCAATGATAGATAAGTTACAGTTTTCTGTAGATGAGTATAAAGACATTTTTATGAAAATGAGAAACGATAGAAAATATATACCACCAGACGAAACCTTTAACCCATTAAATCCGGGTCAACTCAGAACTTTACCTGGTGGTAAAAAATCTAAAGTTGCTTACAACACCCCTAATTCACTTGAAGCTAGACGTCAATTAGCTAAAGAACTTGGTATAGATTATAAAGTTCTTGCAAGTGAATTATCATCAGCCGCTCGTGCAAGAAAAGACGCAGCAGCTTTACAAAGAGCTATTGAAGCCGGCCCTGACGCTTATGCTGCGTACATGCAAAGACGATATGGTAGAACTAAAGCTACAAGAAGAGCAAGACAAGCAGGAGATGAAATGGGTTATAGTTCTTATGACAGAGCTATTAACACAGAATTTAACACTAAAAGATCTGTAGAAAATTTAAATATTTTTAATAATAAAACTTACGCTGCAGAAAACATTTTTAATAACAAACGTTTTATGGATATGTTGTCTACTGCTGTTGATCCAAAAACAGGTTTAATTAAAGTTAACGCAGCTGCTGAAACAACTATAAAATCTTTAATAAAAGATAAAAAGTTTTGGCAAATAGATCATATAAATCCCATACAAAGAGGAGGCGCGGGATTAGATCTTCCATCTAATAAACAGTTAATACCTGGAATACTTAATGTAAATTTTAAAGAAAACGCTGAACTATTTATTAAAAATAATTATAAAAACACTGAAGCTTTTTCAACAATTCAAAATTTATTAAATAAAGCAAATGAGTTACAAATAACATTAAGACCAGATATACCAAAAAGTTCTTTAAAAGATATGGGGATTAACACTGTAACTATGGGGTATAAACAACCTTTAACTGAAAAAGGTTTAACACTAACACGTTTTGATAATCAAATGGATTTCTATTATGGTAACAAAGGCAACGCTATGGGTGGCACACCTATTAATAGAAGACAAGGCTACGCAGAATTAAATGAAGAAGGAGTGCAGCCATTAACTGTAGCAGGGCTTTCAACTACTGATTCAAACATTATAGACATTCCAACACCTATTGTTGAAGTGCAAGACGATATTAAAAAAAGATTTAAAGAAACAAGACTTGCTGAAAAAATAAAATTTATGCGAGAAAAAACAAACATTAAACTTAATGACATGTTAGACGATACACAAAAAATTATGAATAAAGGTGACAGACCAATAGAAGTAAGACTACTTACCGAAGGATATAAATTAATTACAGACAACCCACTAGTTGAAGCAGCTGTTGCATCTCCCTACACAATTTACAATACTTTATTACATTTAAGTGGAGCTATGTACAACGCTGCAACAGGTAAAAACATAGACGTACGTAAAGAGTTTCCAGCTACCTTTGAAATTGCAGATAGAATAACCAGCGGTGCAGGAGAAACTCCTGAAGATCAAACATACATTTCTTTAATTGATGAAATAAACAGAGCACAAGACAAAGGTATTTCAAGTTTAGGATATAATATTGTAGACATTGCAGCATCAACTAAAGATTGGGCTTTTGGTGGCGAAGCAACAGAAAAAGTTAGAGCGTCATATGATAAAATGATTAAAGAAGGTAAAATTTCAACACCCGAAACGTTTATAGGAGAAGTTGGAGCTATTGGGGTTGAGTTTGGTGTTCCTGCCGGTGGTGTATTTAAAGGCATAAATTTGTTAAGACGTATGCTTAAATCTAAAACGGGTGTTAATTTATTTGCAACGCAAACATACGGTCTAACAGGAGCTTCTTTATTCGGCACAAGAATATCTAATGTTTCAAAACGTGTTGGTACATCAGCACTTACTTTTGCTGGTACTGACCTTATTGCAGGTGGGCCTTACAACACAGCAACAGAAGTGTTTCATGAAGACGGACCGCTGTTTACATATGATCTAATAGACACGGAAGGATTAAGTGGTAGAGATTTAGCAGTTGCAAACTTAAAAAACAGATTAAGATTTGGTGCAGAAGGAGCTATGATTGGTGGATTGTTTCCTTTAGTCGGTCCTCCATTGTGGGCCGCTACAAAATATGGTGTAATTAAACCTTCTCTTTATGTAGGTGGAAAAACACTACAGCTAGGTAATCAACTAGCAATTAAACCATTAAGTTATTTAGCAGGTGGAACATTAAAAGCACCGTTTAGTAAACCAGGTGCTTATGAAGTAAGTATACCTCTTATGAAAGAAGTAAACCAAGGCATAGCAGGTGGTGTAAAAACTTTTGCGGAGTTTTTGGGTAAAGATATTATAACAAGAGCAACCGTTAAAGCTATGGGAGCTAGTCCAGGATTTATTAAACAATTACCAGACTTTAAAGATTGGAGAATGTTTGATGTTAATAGTAAAGATCCATTAAAAGCTAACTTAAAAAAAATAGATAATATATTTAGTTATTTTAGAGAAGCAGGCATTAGAAGCCCTGATCAATTATATTTAGATGTAGCAGCACAAAACTTTATTAAATCAAAATCTAGGCAAATAGAAAAATTATTAGATTCTGTTGAAGTAAAAGCATACGATTTAGCAAACGGTTTTTTAAAAAGCTATAACAAAGCAACTACATCTCCAGCAGGCCAAGACTATTTACTTGATCAAGTGTTGGCTTACATAAAAGGACAAATAAAATTAACTGCTTTACCGAAAGAATTACAGTCAACAGCTAAAGCATTGAGTGATGAGTTTGATGCTGTGCGTAATCTTTACAAAGATATTTTACCTGATGAGAGTGGTCTTAAAATGTTTTTAAACACTAATTTAAAATCATACATTAGACAATCTTTTGCTATGTTTACCAATCCTCAGTTTAAACCTAACCAAAAACTTAAAGATGATGCTATTAATTTTGTTGCTAGTCGTATACGTAACAATGAGTCACTAGTAGAATTAGCTATAAAAGGTTCAACACAATCAACTGAAGCATCAATTAGAAGATTTGCTGAACAACAAGTAGATGATCTTTTAGCGACTGTAAAAACAGAAGGTATTGATCCAATAATTGCATTACAAAACATAACAAAAAATAATTTAAAAATGGACGATATAGTTATTCAAACAGGAGAAGAACTACCTGCTGTTATTAGAAAATTATTAGGAGAAGAAGGTAACTTACGTTCTTCTGTAATGCAAACTACATCTAGCTTAGTAACACAAGCAACTAATTTAAAAAACTACGATCGTATTGGACAATTATTGTTAAACGAAGGGCGTTTGTTTGCATCTAGAGATGAAGCAATTCGTGCTGGAATTGTAAACCCAATGCCTGTTGATAGAGTGCCGGGTCTAGGTTTGTTAGATTCTGATATTTCTAAGTTGTATGGTTCAAAAGAAGTAGTTAGCATGTTGCGTGGATCGTTAGGCCAATTAGATAAATTTATGGAAAGTTCTATTTACCAAGGAATGATCGCATACAAAGCAGGTGTGCAAACAGGTAAAACAGTTCTATCTCCAGCAACACAAACACGTAACTTTGGTAGTGCAGCTGCATTTGTTCTTAACAACGGATGGATTGGTGGCAGAGCTTCTGTATCCGATGCGTTTAAAATAACATTAGATGATATATTTGGTGCTGGCAGAACTGTAAACGAAGAAGAATTAATTAAAAACATAGCAAGAAAATCAGAGCTAGGTGTTATAGATGAAAACATTGTGGCTTCTGAGTTAAGTGCTGTTCTTGCAGATATTAAAGCAGGTAAAGTTAGTACGTTTGGTAAATTAGCAGGCATGGCAGACAACTCTAAACTAATGAAAACTGCTACAAGATTATATTCAGGTGGTGATAATGTTTGGAAATGGTACGCGCACGAGTATTTAATGTCAGCATTAAAAGGTGGTTTTAGAAACGTTGATCAAATAAAAAAAGCAGTTAAAGACGATTTTGGTATAACACAATTTAATCCAAAAAATATGTCAGAAGCTATTGAAGAGTATGCTGCTATGATGGTTAGAGAACTTATGCCTACATACAGTAAAGTGCCACCGATGATTCAAGCTATTAGAAAAATACCTTTTATTGGAAACTTTGTGTCTTTCCCTGCAGAAATAATAAGAACAAGTGCTGCAACATCTACTTTAGCTATGAAACATATTGCATCAGACAACGCAACTCTTAGAGCCATGGGCTATAAATCATTAATGGGACAATTTGCAACGTTGTGGGGATTAAATGAGGGAGCTAGAGGCTTAGGATATGCAATGACTAATATAACTCCTGAACAAATTAAAACATACAAAGATGAGTTTGCGGCAGACTATATGAAATTTAGTGATTTAGTTCCTATTAGTAATTTAGATGAAAAACGAGGCACATTTAAAGTATTTGATATGTCTAGGTACAATCCGTATGATTTAATTAGTTCTACAGTAAACAATTTAATTATTAGAGCAACAGACCCAAAAGCAAAATTAGATCCAAATAAAATAGAAACAGATGTTTTAGCTGAATACTTTAACGCATCTGGTCCATTACTTGATTTATTAAACGGAACTTTGTTTGGTTTATCTATTGGCACAGAAGGTGTTTATGAAGCTCTTAGTGGAAAAACAAAAACTGGTAGTTCTGTGTGGTCTCCTTCAGATACTTTTTTAGAAAAATTTGACAAAGCTATTATGCACATTTTAAATAAAAACGAACCAGGTGTTGTAAGTTCAGCACAAAGAACGTGGTCTGCATTTTCAGGCGATGTATCAGGAACAGGTCAACCTGTAAAAATTGGAGATGAAATGTTTAAACTATTAGGAGGTTCAACAGTTACTGTAGACGTACCGGGATCATTTGCTTACAAAATTAGTGAATTTCAAAATACATTTAAAGAACCAAAAGTTAGTGAAAGTTGGTACAGCACAAAAAATTATCAAAATCGTGGACCTGCACAACTTGTACGTGAGTATAATGAAATGAATGAAGAAGCATTTAGGCAGCAATATCAGTTTTACAGAGCTGTTAGAGCAGCATTAGATTCTGGTTTAATGACTAGAGATCAAATTAGAACTGCTTTAAAAGATAGAAAGTTAGGTAAAAAACAAATTAGAAATATTTTAGACGGTACTTTTTCTGCATTATCTTGGGGAGAAGGTGGATTAGAATCTCGTTATAAAAAAATTCAAAATGCAAATCCAGATAAAATATTTGATAAGTATGATTTTATACCAAGATTCGAACTGAATGATGTAAAACGAAAATGGGATAGAATGAAGTTTGAAGACTTTGAAGTAGAACGAAAAGAACCAGAACAAGTATCACAAGCCCCTATTGTGCCAAACACGGTAGCGGTTGAACCAGAAATACCAGTACCACAAGTTGCTGAAACAGGAGCACCAGTAGTTAATCCAAACGCAATGGCCGGTGTAACCGGAGTTGTTAATCCTGCTACAGGATTGACTAAAACTGAAACTGCTTTATTATCCCCTGGTGAAAAAGCTATTAGACAAGGACAAAGGGGGATAGCGTAGTGAACGATAATGTCCACGGCATAACACCAGAATCAGACAGAGAGCATGTTATATCTTTATATGGTCACCTTAAAGGTATAGAACGTGAAGTAGAAGTAATTAAGACAAATCATCTTGTCCATTTGGACAATAAAATTTCGCATGTACACAAAGATGTAGAAGAATTGGGTGGTAAAATAGATAAAATCTATTGGGTTGTTTTGACTACGGTGGGGGCTGTAGCGTTAATGGTTATTGAAACTTTATTAGGAATGATAAAATGAAACTATCAAATAATTTTACACTAGCAGAGCTAGTCAAATCTCAAACAGCGATCCGCAAAAACATACGGAATGAGCCAGGGACCGCGGAGATTAATAATCTTATTCACCTAGCGGAGTCCGTCCTGCAACCAGTGCGAGAGCATTTTGGAAAACCGGTCATGATATCTTCAGGCTATAGAAGCCCAGAGTTGTGCGAAGCTATCGGATCTTCGGCTAAGTCACAACATGCCAAGGGTGAGGCAGCAGACTTCGAAATAAATGGAGTTGACAACAAGGAACTTGCAACTTGGATTACAAAAAATTGTGAGTTTGATCAATTAATACTAGAGTTCTATGATGGTATTGATCCCAACTCTGGTTGGGTGCATTGCTCAACGAAAAGAGAACCAGAAACAGGGCGCAAACAAGTACTGCAAGCGAAGAAGATAGAAGGACGAACAGCATACGAGCCGATAATTCTTTAGATCCAATCTTTAATGTCTTCGCCCATAATTTCATTTGCTATATTTATTTTGCTCCTAAGTGATTTAACTATTTTCTCATCTATAGTACCTTCTGCAATTAAATCAACATAAGTAACACTGCCAGTCTGGCCGATACGATGTGCTCTATCTTCTGATTGCAATCTTTTTTCTAGATCATAACTGTTAGAGTAGTATACTACCGTGTTAGCAGCAGTAAGTGTAATTCCATACCCACCTGTNTGAGGNTTTCCTACGAAATAACGTGTAGGGCTGTTTTTTTGCTGAAACTGAGCAATGTTGTCTTGGCGGAGGGTAGAGTCCACTGACCCGTGATATTCAACTGTAGAGTCATCTCCGTAAGCTTTTTTTAAAGATTCAACAATTATTTTTATATCTTCTACATAATTTGCCCAGATAATAACTTTACCATCAGTTTCTTCAAGCAGCTGCATTAAAGAATCTAGTCTGTTGTTTTTAAGATGTGTAATCGTTTTATCGTCTGCCTTAAAATGACCACAAGTTACTTGATGCAATCTCATGAGCTGAGTCATTACATTTACAGTCGACATAATTTTACCATCCAGCATAGCAAGAGCCATTTGTTTCATCTGAGCATAAACTTTTTTCTGTTCGTCAGTTAGTTCTACTAAACGTTTTGTAAATACTTTGTCTGGTAGGTCTAAACAATCTTCTTTCAACACACGATAAGAAAACTTTTCTAACTTAGCAGCTAACTCATCTAACCTGCGATAACTACCTACAATTTGTACACGACGTCCACCAAAATTTCTGTCAAGCATGTGAGCATAACGTGAACGATAAGCATAGTATGAGTCGTATCCTAAGTGGAAAGGATCAAGAAACTTGCACTGACTAAACAAGTCTAATGGGGATTTTGTAACTGGAGAGCCTGTTAATATTCTACGGTACTTCGCGAGATCCNCTANNTNTAAAATNTTTTTTGTTCGCTTTGCTGTCGGNNTCTTGATCGTNGTAGATTCATCAATCCCTATNAAAGCTCTTCCAAGAAATATGTTAAGGAAACTATGTGCAAAGTCCAGTCCTTTTTGTGTAGAAAATGCTTCTACATTCATTATCAATATCTTAAGATCACCTTTGTCATCAAACAATGTATCTAGTTCCCATTGTTTTTTCTTTGTAATGTTTGNTTCCCATAAAACTTTTGTATGTTCTACGTGATCTGGTAAGTGAACCGGAAATTCTATATCGTGCCAGTTTTTGTACACACCTTTTGGTGCAACAATTAATGCACCTTTAATTGCGCCTCTGTCATACAACATAGCTATATTGTCAACCAAAACCTTAGATTTTCCAGTACCCATTTCCATAAATAAACCATAGGTTTCTTGGGCCCAAGATTTTTCTAAAGCTTTAATTTGATGAGCGTATGGCTCAGTTTTAAACTTATAATGTTTTATCATATATTCTTTCTTGACATTAAGATAAGANTTATTATATAAATGTCAATCATAAACAGGAGAAAGATTATGGACGATAAACAAATAATAAATGCATTATCTAACATGTTGCAAAAACGCAACAATGAGATAATTAATTTAGAAATACAGNTTGCATCATTGACGGAGCAAATCAACGCAGCTAAGAAAGAAGAAACAAAGAAAGCAGAAGATAAAAGTGAGAAAAATAAGTAGAGTATTCGAATTATATAGACCTAAAATATTAGCAGAGTTTCTTCAATTTATAAAAGATAATCCTGAAGAGACTTTTGT
>FUFK010038270.1_pt1 | contig 20868 bp, 25 predicted proteins | sample 1021851 | NCBI WGS metagenome assembly FUFK01 (sample SAMEA51879418, study PRJEB19060) | metagenome
GAGGTTGAAGATCGGATTCACAAACAGGCTCTGTTGCGGGCAGCACTGCCGGAACAGCGGACGCTCCTGCAGATAGCGCTCCAAGCCGGCCGTCACCCCNCGNAGGATCANTTGCGAGAGGGCNAAGGATTCGGGTTCCGAGCGATCAATNGCCACCAGGCTGATGTCGGTGCTCTGNTTCGCCGGTTCCCCCTCACCCTCGGGNCCGAAGGCCACGCCAGGCCGCTGNAANTCNACCCGGCGCTCGAAGAANTCACGCACCGCATCGGCCACCGAGGCGTAACCGGNATTGCTGTAGCGCCCGATCAGGTTCATGCCGCGGCCTCCAAGCGAGGAATCNCCACCACAGCATCGAGCTGCTGCCANCGCGNCCGGTCAGCCACATGGCCCTGCAACTGCACCTGTTCGATCACCGTGGCAGCGCGCTCAAGATCCAGGGGAACACCCGGGCCCATCGGCAGCACCAGCACCTGCTGCTCAGCCGGATCGGCCATCACCTGCAGATCGAGGGCCTCCAGCTCCCGCTCAAAGAACACCCGCCGCATCCGGGTGGTGAGGCTTGGCCCAAGCGCCTCGACGAACCGGGCCATGCCGGCTTCATCCCCGGAGCTGCCGCAATTCAGCGACAACCAGATCAGCAGCTTCACCCAACTTTCCGCCGTCCACAGGGGTTGGAAGCTCTCCCGGTGCTGCCGCACCAGCTCAGCGATTGAAAAATCAAACAGCGTGGCCTGCAGGCCAGTGGCATCAGCGGAATCCATGCTGTTCATCCTCTCCTGCGAAAGGTCAGACTGGGGCGACTGGCTATTCGCACCATGGCCCTGGACCTGAACGATCCCGAACTCGAGTTCTCCGATCTGGTCTACGCCTACCAGAGCTGGGTGATGGCGGTGATCAATGACGAAAAGCTGGACAGCGACGACAAGCTGCTCACCGACGACATCGCCGAGGACGCCCTCAACTCAATGCGCTTCCTGCCGGGCGAGGTAACCAACGCCATCGAAACCAGCCTGGCCCGCGTCTACGACGTGGACGCCGACGAACTGGCCGAGCTGCTCTTCCCNGAGGACTGAGCCCAGGCTCAGGTGACGCGATGGGTTGGTCCGCGGCTGACATCCCGAACCAGCAGGGCCGCATAGCCCTGATCACTGGAGCCAACAGCGGCCTGGGCCTGGAAACCGCGCGCGCCTTGAAACGCTGCGGGGCCACCGTGGTGTTGGCGTGCCGCAGCCCCCGCAAAGCCGAGAGGGCCAAGCAGGAGTTGCTGCAGGAGCGCGATGGGGGAGCGGTGGATCTGGTGGACCTGGATCTGGCGGACCTGACCAGCGTGCAACAGGCGGNGGCCACCGTCGGGGAGCGCTACGGCTGCCTTGATCTGCTGATCAACAACGCTGGCGTGATGGCACCGCCGCGCCGCACCACCGCCCAGGGGCATGAATTGCAGTTCGGGGTGAATCACCTGGGGCACATGGCCCTGACCCAGGCCCTGCTGCCGCTGCTNCAGAACCGGCCCGATCCCCGCGTGGTGACGGTGACCTCNGGAGCGCAGTACTTCGGCAAGATCCGCTGGGACGACCCCAGCTGGAGCAAGAGCTACGACCGCTATGGGGCCTATGGCCAAAGCAAACTCGCCAACGTGATGTTTGCCCTTGAGCTGGATGCACGCCTGCGCGAGCAGGGCAGCCCCATCCGCTCCCTGGCCGCCCATCCCGGCATCGCGCGCACGGAACTGCAGCCCACCGCAATCGCCAGCGTCGGCAACCGCTTCGAGGCCCTTGCCTACCGGCTGATGGATCCCCTGTTCCAAAGCGCCGGCATGGGTGCCCTGCCCCAACTGCATGCCGCCACCGCGGCGACTGCTCAGGGTGGCGAGCACTACGGCCCTGAGCAGTTCGGCGGCTTGCGGGGTGCACCGGCGCTCTGCCGTGTGGCGCCAGCAGCGAGCCAACCTGCCGAACGGCAGCGGCTCTGGAGCTTGAGCGAGCAGCTGATCGGTGGCTGAATCCCACGCTGTGATGTTGAGTGGCCGCTGGTTGGTCGCCCTTTGAAACCATGGCCACTCGCCGCCCTGCCACCCAGATCAATGCCCGCCAGAAGGTCTTGCTGGCGAACCTGCAGGCCTGTGGTGATGAGATGAGCGGTCAGCAGCTGCACCGCAGCCTGGAGCCCGAACAGGCCATGGGCCTGGCCACGGTCTACCGGAATCTGCGCCAGCTGCAGCAACGGGGCCTGGTGCGCTGCCGCCACCTGCCCAATGGCGAGGCGCTCTATGCGCCGCTGGAGCGGGATCGCCACCACCTCACCTGCGTCGATTGCGGCAAGACCCAGGCGCTCGACCACTGCCCGATTCACGACCTGGAGGTGCCCGAAGACGGTCGCAAAGGCTTCGATCTCCTGTTTCACACGCTTGAATTCTTTGGTCTCTGCAGCGACTGCCGCGAGCGGCAGCAAAGCCCGTCATGACCCTGGCCGCCACGTACTACGGAGCCAATGGCTGGTTGCTCGAATTCGATGATCTCCGCGTTCTGGTGGATCCCTGGTTGCGCGGCAGCCTGAGCTTCCCCCCCGGGGAGTGGCTGCTCAAAGGGGAACTGCCCTGCGAGCGCAAGGTGCCCGAGAAGCTGAACCTGCTGTTGCTCACCCAGGGGCTTGCAGACCACGCCCATCCGGACACCTTGGCGCTTCTCCCCAAGGACCTGCCCGTCATTGGATCGGCGGCGGCTGCACGGGTGGTGGAACGCCTGGGCTTCACCAGCGTGAAAGCCCTCTCCCCCGGAGAGAGCACCAACCACCAGGGCCTGCGGGTGCGCGCCAGCGCCGGTGCACCGGTGCCGATGGTGGAAAACGGTTATCTGCTCGAACATCCNGCCGGGTCGCTCTATCTCGAACCCCACGGTTTTCTCGATCCAGCCCTGGAGCCACAGCCCCTGGATGCCGTGATCACGCCGATGGTGGATCTGGGGCTGCCGGCGCTTGGAGCNTTNGTTAANGGCTGCTCCGTGGTGCCGCAACTGGTGGAACGCTTCCAACCCACCACGGTGCTCGCCAGCACCTCCGGCGGTGACGTGCGCTTTGGCGGCGCCTTGAGTCGGGCCCTGCAAATGAAAGGATCCGTGGCCAGCACTGGTGCCCAGCTGCCGGCCAGCAGCTCCTGGACCGATCCAAGACCGGGGGAACGACTGCTGCTGAAAAACTGATTTTTCGGATTAAGCTTTGTAACAACAGCTTGAGTTCGATGAAATCCACGCAAGCCAGCGATTCCTGGTTCCAAGGCGTCGCTGCCCGCGACATCCACATGGAGCAGCTCAAAAAGGCCGAACGCTTCAACGGCCGTGCCGCCATGGTCGGCATCGTGATCGGAATCATCACCGAGGGGCTCACCGGTGCCGGCATCGTTCACCAGATCGGGCTGGGTCCCCTGGTGGATGGCTATGCCGCCTGCCGCACCCAATTCCTGCCCTTCTGCTTCTGATTCGGAAGGGGGACCACCCCCCCGATGACGAGAATGGTGCGATTCACGTTCGAATCGAATGGCTGCTGACAAGGAACTGCTGAAGGAAGTGGCCCTGGAGCTGTGGAACACCACCAAAAAGCTNCGTCCCGGCCTGCCCAAAGCGCCTCGCGCCCAGCTGGTCTTAAAAGCCCTGCTCACCATCGGTGACATGAGCGATCAGCTGGAAGCCGCCATGGTGCTTGGAGTGATTGAGGCGCAGGAACCCGACGATGAGCCCGGGCAGGGAGAAGCGGCCGGCGAAGACAAGACGGTGTCTGAAACCGATGCCAAGACCGAGCGGGAGACCCCCAGGGTTGTGCGCAAGCGCTCCAGCAGCCGCTGATCAAGACTTCCAAATGACAAGCCACCCATCCCGCTCCCTCCCTGGGGATGGGTCAAGCTNTTGAAAGCGCTTCGGCGAGACGGCTTAACGCTGCAGAGCAACCACAGCCGCAGCAGCAGCAAGGGCCACGATTCCAGCCATCCAGATGCTGCCTTGGCGTTCCAACAACCACGCAGCGTTGCGAGAGATCGACAACCTGCCAGTTGCCAACAGCGCAGTGAACCCCACTAGCAGAACCACGGGAACCACAAGCGCCAAGACCAACTGCATCACAAAGTGCCTTTGAGGCCTACCTTCCAATGATGATGTGGTGGCAAATCGAGCTACGTCTCTACGTCCGCACCACAGCCTGAATCTTGACTCTGTTGATCGTCACGGCCGGTTTCATTGGTCTGCTTTGGCTCACGCAAAGCCTGATCAGACGTGGCATGGATGACGGCAGCAACAGCTGAGGCGTCTTCATTCCGCTGAAGGGACGAACCTCGTCAGCGATGCCTGGGCTCCCCTGGGGCCTGCTCGGCTTCCGCCTTCAGGAAACGGCGATGCTGAGATGAGGCATAGCCGCTGAGGTCAATTCTGCTGGCATTGCTGCCAGCCTTTCGCCACTCCCTCGGGGGAGTGCTGGATCTTCTGTTCATGGAATCGAGTTATCGGTTCTCGCGCAGTGGGCCTTCAATCAGGCTCTTTGGCGTCGCCCCACCTTTGCACACCCAACCGTCCGACGCACCGAGCGGATGAGTAATTGCAGCTACGGCAAGCCATTCGAATCGGACCGATACTCCGCCCAACGGCAAACGGCTTGTGACTCCTGAAGAGCAGTACGTGCAATGCATGGATGCTGCCTACGCCGCTGCTGACAGGGAGACCTGCCTGAAAATGATGCGAAGGGCAGAAGGCGTCCTGCGCGGTGAATTCAGCGCCCAGCCAACAAGCGATGGTCCTGGAGAGCGAGCGCTGGCGAACTGAAGCAAAACCTCAGGAAACGCAGTGCTGCACTGCGTTTTGAAATGGGCGATACTGGGATCGAACCAGTGACAATCTCCTTGTAAGGGAGGTGCTCTACCGCTGAGCTAATCGCCCCACCGGGCAGATTCTGCCCTAACGCGTCAGCTTGGGGGCGCACGACAGCCCCGAAGACTTGGCAACGGGTCGCCGCCACGATCAGAGCATCTGGGTCCTGAGTCTCCCGCTCGGCATCGCTGTGGGCTTGGTGCTGGGATGGGCTGCAGCCTTGATCGCAGCCGCCAGCTGCCTGGCTGGCGGTTTATGGCTGTCCCCAGACCTCGATACCCGCTCCAATGCGCTGCGGCGCTGGGGAGCCCTCGGCTTTCTCTGGTGGCCCTACCGCCTGCTGATTCCCCATCGCTCGCTCTGGTCCCATGGTCCGCTGCTGGGAACAACCGCGCGCCTGGCGGTGCTGCTCACCTGGTGCCTGATCGTGAGCATGGCGGTTCCAGCACTCTCACCAGCGGTGCTGCTGACGACGCTCCAGCAACTGATGCATCAGCACCCACGGGAGTTCATCGCTCTGCTTGTGGGTTTGGAGGGCAGTGCCTGGATCCACCTGATCCTCGATGGCGACCCCTGGCCCCAGGAATGGTCGAAGAAACGACAGCGATGAGAAGGTGGGCGTTGCCCCAGTTGTTGCCCCGGCATGGCCAACGCTCCTTCTGACGCCATCCAGCGACTGATCGATGTTGTGGCCCAACTCAGGGATCCAACAACGGGCTGTCCCTGGGATCTGGAGCAGACCCATGCCTCGCTGGTGCCCTACGTGCTGGAAGAGGCCCATGAAGTGGCCGATGCGATCCGCCAGGGCAGCGATGCCGAGATGAAGGAAGAGCTGGGGGATCTGCTGCTGCAGGTGGTGCTGCATGCCCAGATCGCTCGGGAGCAGCAGCGCTTTGATTTGGATGCGATTGCCGACGGCATCAGCGACAAACTGATCCGCCGTCACCCCCATGTGTTCGGCGATGCCGTCGCCAGCACCAGTGACGAGGTGCGACGCAGCTGGGAGGCCATCAAGCTCCAGGAGCAGGCCGAGGCCCTGGCGGGCTCCTCCAGCCCCCTCAGCGACCGGCTCAGAACCAAGGTGCGGGGCCTGCCGGCCCTGGCTGGAGCCATGACCATCTCCAAGAAAGCGGCCAAAGCCGGCTTCGAGTGGGATGACATGGCCGGCGTCTGGGAGAAGGTCCATGAGGAGCTGGACGAACTCAAGGAGGCGGTGGCCAACGGCGACAAAGGTCATGCCCAGGAGGAACTGGGCGATCTGCTGTTCACCCTGGTGAATGTGGCCCGTTGGTGCAGCATCGAACCCGAGGAGGGTCTCGCCGGCACGAATCAACGCTTCCTCGACCGCTTCTCCCGCGTTGAAGCTGCCCTGGAAGGGGATCTGCAGGGCCGCAGCATCAACGAATTGGAAGCCCTCTGGAAACAGGCCAAAGCGGCGATCCGAGCAGAACACTCGCCCACCTCTGGATCCGATTAGTCGTCCAGGGAGGGACGACTGCGCCGTTGACGCTTGAGGTCACCACGCTTTTTCTTCGTGTCCAAGCGCCGCTTCACGGCACCACGACCCGGCCGGGTGGCCTTTCGGGCACGCGGTGCTGGCTGCAAGCCCTCCCGCAGCAGCTCCCCCATGCGATGCAGAGCCTTCTGTCGGTTCTGCCATTGGGAGCGTTCTTCTGCGACCACAACCCGTAGGCAGCCCTCCACCAAACGGGTCTGGAAGTGCTCCAGCAATCGGGCGCGGCGAAATGGACCCAGACAGGAACAGTTCGCTAGATCCAGAAGCAATTCCACACGGGAATCGGTGGTGTTGACCCCCTGCCCGCCGGGGCCGGATGAGCGGCTGAACCGCCAGCGCAGCTCCCTGGACGGAATGGTCAACCGCTCGTTCACCACCAGGTCTTGCACCAGCCATCTCCTGGCTCAAGAACAACAGGATGTTCCCACCAGGTTGATGCTTCGAAGAGGGAGCACCTGCACCAACCCTGACCCCTACCGATAAAACAAAAGCCTTGATCTGACGAAAAAGGCTTTGGAGCTGCCCTCTTCCACAGCAGCTCCCCAACCAAGCACATTCAACCTCCACATCTTGCGTTCGTCAATCCCAAGAGCACCACATCTGGTGTTTGGGAACAGCCCCACCGGGTCCTTAGCTGGAGAGATGCCCACCGCAGCCCATGAGCAGCTGGATTGACGAAGAACACCGCGGCGTCCGCTATGGATTGAAGGGAGAGGTGCTGGTCGAGGAGACCAGTCCGTTCCAGCGGATCAGCGTGATTCGCAGTGAGCGCTACGGGCGGGGGCTGCTCCTGGATGGCTGTTGGATGACAGCGGAACAGCAGGAACGCCACTACCACGAGGCCTTGGTGCACCCAGCCCTATGCAGCGCCAGCTCAATCGAGCGGATTCTGGTGATCGGAGGCGGGGACGGCGGCACCGCGCGGGAATGCCTGCGCCACCCAGGCGTCCAGCGGCTGGACATGGTGGAGATTGACGGGCGTGTGGTGGAACTCAGCCGGGAACACCTTCCCGACATCGGCGGATCCGCCTGGTCTGATCCGCGGTTCCAGCTCACGGTGGGCGATGGCATCGCCTGGGCCGCTGAGGCTGAGGACCAGAGCTATGACGTTGTCTTGGTGGATGGCTCTGATCCCGCCGGACCCGCCGAAGGCCTGTTCAACCGCGCCTTCTTTGAAAACTGCCGACGGCTGCTGAAGCCCGGGGGCGTGTTCGGCACGCAGAGCGAATCTCCGGAAGCCTTCCGCGATGTCCACATCGCCATGGTGCGCCTGTTACGCGAGGTGTTTGACCATGCCGACCCGCTCTATGGCTGGGTGCCGATGTACCCCAGCGGCTGGTGGAGCTGGACCTTCGCTGCGATGGCAACACCCCGTTACCGCACTCCAGACCCAGAGCGCAGCGAGGCCATCGCCGCAGGCTGCGAGATCTGGTCCCCGCGTTGGCAGCGGGGGGCCATGGACGCCATCCCCGCCTTCGTCGAACGGGAGCTGCAGCCATGACCGCACAACCGCCGAGTGGGCTTTTCGACAGTTTGTTTGACAGCGACGGAACCATTTTCATGGGATCCCGTCGCAACCCTGCCGACTGCCGCGTTGGTCTGTTTGGTGTGCCGTATGACGGCACCACCTCCTTTCGCCCTGGCACCCGCTTCGGCCCCGCCGCCATCCGAGAGGTGAGCGCTGGCCTGGAGACCTATTGCCCGCAACTCAACCTGGATCTGGAGGATCTCGACTTTGCGGATCTTGGTGCCGTTGAGATTCCCTTCGGCAACCCTGAGCCCGTTCTCACCAAGGTGAAGCAAGCAACCGAAGCCGTGCTCAGCCTGGGGCTCAGGCCCCTGATGCTGGGCGGGGAGCATTCGATCAGCTCAGGTGCCGTGGAGGCTGTGGCACAACGCCACCCCGACCTGGTGCTGGTGCAGCTGGATGCCCATGCCGACCTCAGGGACAGCTGGCTGGGGGCCCGCCACAGCCATGCCTGCGCCATGCGCCGCTGTTTGGAGGTTCTTCCCAGCCAGACGCTGTTTCAACTCGCGATCCGCAGTGGCACGCGGGAGGAATTCAGCGAACTGCACGAGAGCGGCCGGCTGATGCCCAGCGTCGACGCCCTTCAACAGGCCCTCGCTCCCTTGCAGGGGAAACCCATCTATCTCACCGTCGATCTGGACTGGTTTGACCCCGCCGTTCTGCCTGGAACCGGCACACCGGAACCCGGTGGTTACAACTGGTCTGACTTCGCCAGCCTGATCGGGGTGCTTCGAGAGCATCACCTGGTGGCGGCCGATGTGGTGGAACTGGCCCCACAACTCGACACCAGTGGCATCAGCTCCGTGCTGGCCGCCAAGGTGACCCGCAGCCTGCTGCTGCTCCTGGGTGGCGATCAATAGAAGTGACGGGCATCAGCCCGCTGCTGCCGCAAACGGCTGTGCTGCTTGCTGAGCAATTGCAGCACCAGCGTTGGGTGCCGATGGATGAGCGCCAGAAAATTGGAGCGGCTCAGGCGGAACAACGAAACAGGCGTCACCGCTGTGGCATCACGGCTGTGACACTCGGCGCCATCCACCAGATCCTCATAGAAAAACAATTCACCGGAACCAAAGCGAATGCGGTTCAACGGACCACTGCTCAGTTCCATCCATCCCCGTTCAATCACATGGATGAACTGCACAGGCTCACCGGCACTGAAAACAGTTGCGCCGGTGGGAAGGGTCAGGCGATCCACCTCAGGCTGTTCCTGGATCAGTTCCAGAGGAGTCAGCGGAGCTGAGGCGGACAAGGCAACAACNGGGATTGGCTGCAGTATCCCGTGCTCATCCGGTGGAGGCCATCAGCAATGGCGGAGACGTGGATGGATCCAGGCTCACGTCAAGCTGCGATCCAGCTCCAGCTGACGCTCTCCAACACCGCTGCTCTGCAGAGCCGGAAGCTTGGGGGAACGGGGGGTCCAGTGGTGACAGACCATCAGATCTGCAATCTCGGCATGCACCTCCAACCGGCGCAGACGGCACCACCCCTTCGCACCTGCCGGCAGGGTGCAGTACTGACAACTGCGACAGCAGGAGCTGGCGGCCAAACAAGCGCTCCGGAAACGCGCTCAAGCTAGTGACGGTCTGCGAAACGGACCATGGACAGGGGCAAATTTCCGGGTTCCCTTCCGGATCGTGAAGCCCTCCATAAGAATGCGCTTCTCATCGGCCGCCCCCATGTCCCTGCAGCGCACTCCCCTGTTCGAGTCCTGCCGCAGCGCCGGGGGCCGCATGGTGCCGTTTGCAGGCTGGGAGATGCCGGTTCAGTTCAGCGGCCTGATCCAGGAGCACAAGGCCGTTCGCGAACGGGTCGGCATGTTCGATATTTCCCACATGGGAGTGCTGCGCCTCGAAGGTGCCAATCCCAAGGATGCGCTGCAAAAGCTGATCCCCAGCGACCTGCACCGCATCGGTCCCGGCGAAGCCTGCTACTCGGTTCTGCTGAACGAGCGCGGCGGCATTCGCGACGACCTCATCGTTTACGACTGCGGTGCCATTGATGCCGAACGGGGTGCGCTGGTGCTGGTGATCAATGCCGCCTGCGCCGACAGCGACACCGCCTGGATCCGTGAACAGATGGAGCCCGCTGGCCTGACGGTGACCGACATCAAAAAGGACGGAGTGCTGCTCGCTCTGCAGGGCCCTGAGGCCATGGGTTTGCTGCAGGAGCTGAGCGGCGAAGACCTCAGCGGCTTGCCCCGCTTCGGCCACCGGATGCTCAACCTCGAGGGCCTGAGCCAACCGGTGTTCAGTGCTCGCACGGGCTACACCGGCGAAGACGGTGCCGAGCTGCTGCTCAACGCCGACGACGGACAGAAGCTCTGGCAGCTTTTGCTCGATCGCGGTGTCACCCCCTGCGGCCTGGGGGCACGGGACACCTTGCGGCTGGAGGCCGCCATGCACCTTTACGGCCAGGACATGAACGACAAAACCAATCCCTTCGAGGCCGGGTTGGGTTGGCTCGTGCACCTGGAAATGCCCGTGGATTTTGTGGGCCGACAGGCGCTGGAGCAGGCGGCGGAATCCGGCCCGGCCAAACGCCTGGTGGGGCTCAAGCTGCAGGGTCGTGCCATCGCCCGCCACGACTACCCCGTGATGCACAACGGAGAGACGGTGGGCATTGTCACCAGCGGCACCTGGTCACCCACCTTGGAAGAAGCGATCGCCCTGGCCTACGTGCCGCCGTCCCTCGCCAAGCTCGGCACCGAACTGAGCGTTGAGATCCGCGGCAAGGCCCAGCCGGCAACGGTCGTTCGCAAGCCCTTCTACAAACGCGCCTGAAGCTCACCGCTGCTGTGGGAAACTCGCTCTTCTCCAGTTGAGACATCCCATGCGCAGCAACGGTTGCGGCGACCTGCGCGAACAGAACATTGATCAGCAGGTGCAACTGTGCGGCTGGGTGGATCGACGCCGTGATCACGGCGGGGTGATTTTCATCGACCTGCGGGACCGCAGCGGCACGGTGCAGATCACGGTGGACCCGGATCTGGGCGCCGACGCCTTCGCCGTCGCCGAGCATCTGCGCAGCGAAACCGTGCTGCAGGTTGAAGGGAAAGTCCGGGCCCGGCCCGGCGACTCCCTGAACGACAAGCTGGCGACGGGNGCCGTGGAAGTGCTCGCCAGCGGCATCACCGTGCTGAACAGCGTGAAAGGCAACCTGCCCTTCCCCGTGTCGGTGCACGACGAGGAGAACACCCGCGAAGAACTGCGGCTGCGCCACCGCTATCTGGATCTGCGCCGCAAGCGCATGAACGACAACCTGCGGCTGCGGGCCCAGACCATCCAGGCCGCCCGTCGCTTCCTGGAGGACGCAGGCTTCATCGAGGTGGAGACCCCGGTGCTGACCCGCTCCACGCCGGAAGGCGCCCGCGATTACGTGCTGCCCAGCCGGGTCTGCGGCGGCGAATGGTTCGCCCTGCCCCAGTCCCCCCAGTTGTTCAAGCAGCTGCTGATGGTGGGCGGCATCGAGCGGTACTACCAGGTGGCCCGCTGTTTCCGCGACGAAGACCTGCGGGCCGACCGCCAGCCGGAATTCACCCAGCTGGACATCGAGATGAGCTTCATGGATCAGGAGCAGATCCTGGAGCTGAACGAATCACTGATCTGCGCCATCTGGAAGGCCGTGAAGGGCATCGAACTGCCGCGGCCCTTCCCACGCATGACCTGGCATGACGCCATGGAGCGCTACGGCACCGACCGACCCGACACCCGCTACGGCATGGAGCTCACCAACGTGAGCGACATCGTGAAGGACATGGGCTTCAAGGTGTTCAGTGGCGCCGTGAAGTCCGGCGGCGCTGTGAAGTGCATCGCGGTGCCCGGCGGCAACGATGCGGTGAGCAACGTGCGGATCAAGCCGGGTGGTGATGTGTTCAGCGAGGCACAGAAAGCTGGTGCCGGTGGCCTGGCCTTCATCCGGGTGCGCGACGGCGGTGAGATCGACACGATCGGCGCCATCAAGGACAACCTCAGCGATGAGCAGAAGCAGGAGCTGCTCAGCCGCACCGGCGCGGAACCCGGCACCCTGCTGCTGTTCGGTGCCGGCGACACCGCCACGGTGAACAAGGCCCTCGACAGGGTGCGCCAGTACCTGGCCAAGGAGCTGGGCATGGTGAAGGCCGACCGGGACAACGACCAGTGGAACTTCCTCTGGGTGGTGGACTTCCCGATGTTCGAGTTCAACAGCGACGAGAACCGTTACGAGGCCCTGCACCACCCCTTCTGCGCGCCCAATGCGGAGGATCTCGGCAGCGATGCATCGAAGTGGGCCGAAACCCTGCCCGGAGCCCGGGCCCAGGCTTACGACCTTGTGCTCAATGGCCTTGAGCTCGGCGGCGGCTCCCTGCGCATCCATGACTCCGCCCTGCAGCGCCAGGTGTTGCAGACGGTTGGATTGCCTCTCGAGGAGGCCCAGGAGCAGTTCGGCTTCCTNATGGACGCTCTTGATGTGGGCGCACCGCCCCACGGCGGCCTGGCCTTCGGTGTGGACCGGATGGTGATGCTGCTGGCCGGNGAGGAGTCGATCCGCGACACCATTGCCTTCCCCAAGACCCAGCAGGCCCGCTGCCTGATGACCAGTGCCCCAGGGGGCGTTGCCGACAAGCAGCTGGAGGAACTGCACGTGGCCAGCACCTGGGTTGAGCCCGACCAGGAAGACTGAAGGCGGCTACTGGGCTGAGCAGATCCCGAAGGGAATCAGCGCATTTGTCGCACCGCGGCCAACGGCGAGGAACCCTGAAGTTGGACTTCACAAGGCCAGCTTTTGCCCAGCAAGCCCCGACGGACCGGGGGGACCCGTGAGCGCCGCAGCAGCGGCACAACGGATCTGCTGCGGCTTTATCTCCAGGACATCGGCCGGGTCGACCTGCTCACCAATGAGGAGGAGGTCACCCTGGCCCGCCTGGTGCAGCGCCGCGAAGCACTGCTGCTCCAGCAACGGGAGCTGGCTGAGAGCGATGCCGCCATCGGTGAACTGCACCGTCTCGAAGAACTGCAACGCCGGGAAGCCAACCAGCACAGCCACTGGCCAACCAAGCAGGAATGGGCCCGGGCGGCAGGACTGCCCTTGCCCGAGTTGCAGCAGCGGATTGACCTGGGCTATCAGGCCTGGGCCGAGCAGGCCCAGCTGGAGGCNAANGATCTGAAGCTGGCCCTCCGCAACGGGCGGCGAGCCAAAGACCACATGATTCAGGCCAACCTGCGCCTGGTGGTGGCGGTGGCCAAGAAGTACCAGCAGCGGGGCATGGAAATCCTGGACCTGGTCCAGGAGGGAACGCTCGGGCTGGAGCGGGCCGTGGAAAAGTTCGATCCCACCCGTGGTTTCCGCTTCAGCACCTACGCCTACTGGTGGATCCGCCAGGGCATCACCCGGGCCATCGCCACCCAGAGCCGCACGATCCGTTTGCCCGTTCACGTCACCGAAAAACTGAACCGGATCAAACGGGTCCAGCAGGAGATTGCAAGCAACGAAGGACGCATTGCCTCGATCGCGGATCTGGCGCGCGAATTGGGCATCAGTGAAGACACCGTGCGCCAGACCCTGGCCCGGGTGCCCCGCTCAGTGTCTCTGGACACCCGTGTCGGCCGCGAACAGGACACCCAGCTTGGGGATCTGATCGAGGACGGCCATGCCACCCCGGAGCAGACCCTCACCCACGACGAACTCCACAACGATCTGGAGGATCTCCTGGATGAACTCACCAGTCGGGAGGCCGCTGTCCTGCGCCGGCGCTTCGGATTGGAGGACGACACGCCCCAGACCCTGGCCCAGATCGGGGAAGAGCTGAAACTCTCAAGGGAGCGCGTTCGTCAGATCGAAACCCGCGCCCTGCTCAAACTGCGGCAACCCCAACGACGCAGCAAAGTCCGGGATTACATCCAGGGCCTGGATTCCTAAAACACCGGTTCCCCCTGGAGCCCATGACCGACGCCAGCTAATTTGAAGAGTCGCCCGGCAGGTCATGGCCAAATTCGTCTTCATCACCGGTGGTGTGGTGTCCAGCATTGGCAAGGGAATCGTGGCGGCGAGCCTCGGCCGGTTGCTGAAGTCGCGGGGCTACAACGTTTCGATTCTCAAGCTGGATCCCTACCTGAATGTGGATCCCGGGACGATGAGCCCGTTCCAGCATGGTGAGGTCTTCGTCACGGAAGACGGCGCCGAAACCGATCTCGACCTGGGCCATTACGAGCGCTTCACCGACACGGCGATGTCACGCCTGAACAGCGTGACCACCGGCTCGATCTACCAATCGGTGATCAACAAGGAGCGCCGCGGCGACTACAACGGCGGCACCGTTCAGGTGATTCCCCACATCACCGGCGAGATCCGCGAGCGCATCCACCGGGTTGCCTCCAACAGCAATGCCGATGTGGTGATCACGGAAATCGGCGGCACCGTGGGTGATATCGAATCACTGCCCTTCCTCGAAGCCATCCGTGAATTCCGGGAGGACGTGGGTCGCAACGACCTGGCCTACATCCACGTCACCCTGCTGCCCTTCATCGGCACCTCCGGCGAACTCAAAACCAAGCCCACCCANCACTCGGTCAAGGAACTGCGTTCGATCGGCATCCAGCCGGATGTGCTCGTCTGCCGCAGTGATCGCGACATCAGCGACGATCTCAAGCGGAAAATCGGCGGCTTCTGCGGGGTGCCCACCCGCGCCGTGATTCCCTCTCTGGATGCCGACAGCATCTATGCCGTGCCGCTGATCCTTGAGCAGGAGGGTCTGTGCCGTGAAGTGCTGGACGTGCTGAACCTGACCGACCATGACAGCGACATGGCGGCATGGGAACAACTGGTCAACAAGCTGCGCAATCCCGGCCCATCGGTGAAGGTTGCCCTGGTGGGCAAGTACGTGCAGCTGAACGACGCCTATCTCTCCGTCGTCGAAGCGCTGCAGCATGCCTGCATTGCCCAGGATGCCTCCCTCGACCTGCACTGGGTCTGCGCCGAACAGATTGAAGCGGACGGCGCCGATGCACTCCTGCGCGGAATGGACGCCGTCGTCGTGCCCGGTGGCTTCGGCAACCGTGGCGTCGATGGAAAGATTGCAGCGATTCGCTGGGCCCGGGAACAACGGGTGCCCTTCCTTGGGCTCTGTCTTGGGATGCAAACCGCNGTGATCGAGTGGGCTCGCAACCAGGCCGGCCTCACCGAGGCCACCAGTGCTGAATTAAACGAAAACACGCCCCATCCCGTGATTCACCTGCTGCCGGAACAGCAGGACGTGGTCGACCTGGGCGGCACGATGCGCCTGGGGGTCTACCCCTGCAGGATTGCGCCGGGAACCCTCGCCCAGAGGCTCTACGGAGACGAGGTGGTCTATGAACGCCACCGCCACCGCTACGAATTCAACAACTCCTATCGCAATCTTTTCCTGGAATCCGGATATGTGGTGAGCGGCACGTCCCCGGATGGACGCCTGGTGGAGTTGATCGAACTGAAAGGGCATCCGTTCTTCACCGCCTGCCAGTACCACCCCGAATTCCTCTCCCGGCCTGGACAACCCCATCCGTTGTTCCGGGGATTGATCGAAGCGGCCCAACAACGCCTTCCGGATTCACCGGCTCAGGCCCTGCGTCAACAGGGGGACATTGCGATCCCATGAACCGCGTCGATGGCTGACTCCCAGCGTCTCCCGGTGGTGGAAACATTCCATTCCCTGCAGGGAGAGGGCCACCATGCCGGACGCAGTGCATTTTTCATTCGACTCGCGGGCTGCACCGTGGGCTGTCCCTGGTGCGACACCAAGCACTCATGGCCGGCCCAAGGGCACCCTGAGCAGCCCGTCGATGCCTTGGCTGATGCCGCCCAGATGGCTGCTGAAGCCGGGGCCAGCTTCGTTGTGATCACCGGTGGAGAACCGTTGCATCACGATCTACAGCCCCTCACCCAGAGCCTCGATGCGCGATGCGGTCTCCCCCTGCATCTGGAAACCAGCGGGGTGGATCCACTCAGCGGACGCTTCGATTGGATCACCCTCTCGCCAAAACGCCACCGCCCCCCACGGCAAGAGCTTTTGCAGGCCTGCCATGAGCTGAAAGTTGTGGTGCATGGCCCGGAAGACATCAGCTTCGCTGCAGCCATGGCATCCAAGTGCGAGGACGACACAGAGCGGCTGCTGCAGCCGGGCTGGGAGAGCAGCATCGGAGAAGCCCTGGCTGTGGAGCATGTGCGTCAACACGCCCAATGGCGCCTCAGCCTGCAAAGCCACAAATGGCTTGGAATCCGCTGAAGGAGGCCGTTGAGGGCAGGGTCTGCTCCACTACGTTGAGGTTGAACAGAATTTGATCACCTGAGCCCATGACCTCAGTGGCCGTTCTGGGCACAGGCCTCCTCGGAACGGCGATCGCAACGCGATTGCTGGAGCAGGGTCTCAACGTCCACGTCTGGAATCGCGACCCCTCCCGCATCGTCTCCCTCGTGGAGAAGGGTGCAACAGCGATCGACGATCTGGGGCAAGCCGCGAAAAACAACAGCATCTTGATCACCGTCTTGCGTGACGGGGCAGCAACGGCATCCGTGATCGGCACGATTGGGGATCTGTCAGAGCTCAACGGTGATCCCGATGGGGACCATGGGAGTTGAGGAAAGTCGCAAGCTCGCCACACAGGTTGCGGACCAGGGAGGGCAGTATCTGGAAGCCCCGGTGCTCGGCAGCAAACCACAGGCGCTGAACGGATCGCTGCTGGTGATGGCCGGCGGCGAAGAGCAGGTCTTCGAAGAACAACGGCCACTCCTCTCCCATCTCTGCCANGAGCCCCAGCTCGTGGGCCCCGTTGGCAGCGGCGCTGCCACCAAGCTGGCCCTCAATCAGTTGATCGCCAGCCTCACCCACAGCTTCTCCCTCTCCCTGCAACTGATTCAGCGGGCCGGCGTTCCTGTGGAAACGTTCATGGCCATCCTGCGGCCGTCTGCGCTCTACGCCCCCACCTTCGACAAGAAGCTGCAACGGATGCTGGATCACAGCTACGCCGATCCCAACTTCAGCACCGCCCTGCTGCGCAAAGACCTGCGCCTGTTCCTGGAGGAGGCGACAACGGCTGGGCTCCAGGATCAGGGGTTGAGCGGTTTGCTGTCCCTGCTTGAACAAGCCAAGGGCACCGAGCTGGATGAGCAGGACTACTGCGCCCTGCACGAACTCACGGTTCTGAGATGAGTCAACGCACTGCCATCGCGCTTCTCTCCGGAGGTTTGGATTCCGCCACNGCTGCGGCCCTTGCCCTTGAGCAGGGCGACCGCGTCATCGGCCTGTCCTTTGACTACGGCCAGCGCCATCGCCGCGAATTGGACGCCGCCGCTGCCGTTGCTGAGCAGCTTGGCTTGGCAGAGCATCACTGCATCAGCGTGAATCTGGCCAGCTGGGGGGGCTCAGCCCTCACCGACGCCAGCATCTCAATCCCCACCCATGGCGTGGAGGAAGGCCGCATTCCGCCCACCTACGTGCCCGGGCGCAACACCGTGTTCATCTCCATTGGCCTCAGCCTGGCGGAGGCTCGCGGAGCCGAGAGGTTGGTGCTGGGGGTGAATGCTGTCGATTACTCGGGGTATCCCGACTGCCGGCCCGACTACCTCAACGCTTTTCAGACCCTGGCCGACCTGGCCAGCAAAGCCGGTCGGGAGGGCCATGGCGCCCAACTCTGGGCACCGCTTGTGCANTGGAGCAAGGTGCGCATCGTTGAGGAAGCCCTTCGCCTGGGTGTTCCGATCGAAACAACCTGGAGTTGCTACAGCGGCGGCACGCACCCCTGCGGCGTCTGCGACAGCTGCCGCATCCGTGATGCAGCGCTCCGCGAGGCAGGCCGGCCTGACCTCTGCAGTTCNACAGCGGCATGATCCGCCCNCAACGGCTTGAACTGCCCTGGCAGGAGCCCCANGCGCTCGCGAACCAACTGGCCCATGCCTACGGCGAAGAAGGCCTGGTCTGGCTGGATGGCGACGGCAGCAACCTGGGCCGATGGGCCACCCTGGCGGTGGCACCCCAGGAGATCATCTGCTGCCGCGGTCTCCCTGGAGAGTCAGGAGCCNGCAATCCCTTCGAGGCACTGCGGGGGCTTGCCCCAGGGCATTGGTGCGGCTGGCTGAGCTATGAAGCCGCCGCCTGGGTGGAACCGGGAAACCCCTGGGCCAGCGATGGCATGGCCACGCTTTGGATCGCCCGCCACGATCCGGTGCTTCGCTTTGATCTGCAAAAGCGCAGGCTGTGGATCGAAGCCAGCAGCACGGCTGCTTTGGAACGCCTCACCCAACAGCTGGCCTCCAGCCCTGAGCAGCCCAAAGACGAGCCCCNATCAATCCCCCTAACGGCCTGGAGTCACCACACCACACCCGAGCAGTACGCCGCAGGAGTGCAGCGCATCCGTGATCTGATCGCTGCAGGTGATCTCTTCCAAGCCAATCTCACGGCCTGTTGCAGCACAGCCTGGCCCCAGGGAGGCAGTGCCCTCGAGCTGTTTCTCACCCTGAGGCAGGCCTGTCCTGCCCCCTTTGCAGGGCTGATCATCAGCGACCAGAACGAGGCGTTGCTGTCATCGTCCCCGGAGCGTTTTCTGCAGGTGAGTGCTGATGGAGCCGTACAAACCCGGCCGATCAAAGGCACCAGGCCGCGCCATGGCGACCCCGAACAGGATGCAAATCTCGCCGCGGAACTCGTGTGCAGCGACAAGGACCGGGCCGAGAACGTGATGATCGTCGACCTGCTGCGTAACGACCTCGGTCGTGCCTGCCAGCCGGGTTCGATTCAGGTTCCCCAACTGGTGGGGCTCGAAAGTTATGCCTCCGTGCATCACCTCACCTCAGTCGTGGAGGGACAACTTCAGNCCGGATTGAGCTGGGTCGATCTTCTGGAAGCCAGTTGGCCTGGGGGGTCGATCAGCGGGGCGCCGAAACTGCGGGCCTGCCAACGTCTGCATGAGCTCGAGCCCACCAGCCGAGGGCCTTACTGCGGATCACTGCTGCGGGTCGACTGGGANGGCAGCTTCGACAGCAACATCTTGATCCGATCCTTACTGCGCCAAGGCGACACCCTGCGNGCCCATGCCGGCTGCGGAATCGTCGCCGACTCGGATCCCCTTGGCGAAGCAGAGGAGTTGATGTGGAAACTGCAGCCCTTGCTGGAGGCGCTGGCATGAGCACCGCTATCGCCTGGATCGAGGGCCAGTGGGGGACAGCTGCAAGCCTGCAGCTTCCCCTCGACGACCGCGCCCTGCTTCTGGCCGATGGCCTCTTTGAAACGGTGCTGATCCGCAACGGTGCGCCNCAACTCCTGCAGGAGCACCTGCAGCGATGGAGCGACAGTGCCGCTCTGCTGGGCATGGACCCACCACCGCAGCGAAACGCGCTGGAGCCTTTAGTTGAAGATGCGATTCAACGCAGCCAGCTGAGCGAAGCCGATGGAGCCCTGCGCCTCAACTGGAGCCGGGGCAGCTCACCTCAGCGCGGAATCGGACTGCCGGCCCCAGGGCACCACCGCTTTTGGCTCACGCTCCAGGCCTGCACGCCAACATTTTCAGCCGTCACCACCATCACCAGTCGGCATGAGCGCCGCAACGCCTCCAGCCGCCTGAGCCGTTGCAAGACCTTTGCCTACGGGCAATCGATCCAGGCCCGCAGGGAAGCCCAGGAGCAAGGGGTCGACGACGCTCTGCTCTTGAACACGGCTGGAGCCCTGTGCTGCGGAACGGCGGCCAATCTGCTGGTCCGGCGTCGCGGACAGTGGCTGACACCGCCCCTCAGCAGCGGCTGCCTCCCAGGGGTGATGCGGGGCCGTGCACTGGCCCAGGGCATCGCGGTGGAAACCGAGCTGGCGGCCNCGTTCGATGCCGACGATCAGGCCGTTCTGATCAACAGCCTCAGCTGTCGACCGATCGCATCCCACAACGGTCAGCCCATGGCGGCAACCACTGCTGCAGTGGAGCTCTGGCAATCCTTGCTGGATTGAGCCAGGGGCCAGCGATGGCCTAGATCCGAAGAATCCGGCGCACAGCCTCATCCCAACCGTTGGCATGGGGGGCTGCCGCCAGCTGGAAACGCCCGGCAGCGATCCCGGAACGCAACGCGGGATGGGGGCCATCGGGCCCGGGCACAACGACAGCGATGTCAGCCACCTCGAGCAACGGCAGATCGTTGGGGGAATCCCCCAAGGCCAAAACCTTCACCTGCTCAGCACCCAGATGTCGCTTCAGGGTGGCCAANGCCTTGCCTTTGCTGATGTCTGGACCCAGCAGGTGACCCATGCGGTTGCCCTGCACCACCGTCAGGCCCATCCGCTGGACCAGGGCCTCAAGCCGGCGACGCCCCTCTGCCGAGGGCGGCACAAAAGGCACGCTGCAACAGCGGCGCTGCGCCTGGCGCAAGGCTTCACCACCAAGCCCCAACAANCGCTGCCCTTCCGCNTCACTGAGTTCATCCAACGGACGCANGGGCTCACCCAACTCNGCNTGAAGACGCTGCAACTGAGGTTTCAGCGCCGTCCAATCCGGACCCAACGGCAGCTCCCANGGCTCCCCTTCNGGAGTTTCCCCATGCACNGCGCCACCATTTTCAACGATGTAGGGGTCATGCAGCCCCGCCTCGGCGCGAAAGCCGCGCACTTCCTCGGCCGTTTTGCTGGTGCAGGGAATCACCGGAATCCGGTGCTGTTGCAGCTGACGGATCAGATCCTTGGCCGGCGACCAGTCGTAGCTGTGATCCAGCAAGGTGCCGTCGAGATCAGTCACCACCCACCACGCCGGCTCGACACTCGCGGTCATGGCTGAACCAACCAATGCACCGCATAAGGNTCNAGCGAATGCNACTGATGTGGTNCGAACACATGACCGCTCAGGCAATCGGCCCAGGGCTGGTTCAGATCACCACCCAAGCGACTAAGGCGCAAGCTCAGCCGTGCTGCCGTCATGTTGTGAACGGCCACCAGCGTTTCCCCACCGCGGGAGCGCTGCAGGATGACGCGATCACTGCGATCCGCACTCAGCACC
>FUFK010044403.1_pt1 | contig 20858 bp, 22 predicted proteins | sample 1021851 | NCBI WGS metagenome assembly FUFK01 (sample SAMEA51879418, study PRJEB19060) | metagenome
TACTTCAATGACAGAAAAGAATTAGAGGGGTTGATAGAATTGTATTCACCTGATATACTATTACTGGGTGATGATTGGAAAGGAGGAGATATCGTTGGCATACAATATGCTAAAGAAGTCAGATTTCTTCCAAGATTAAATTATTCAACAACTCACATCATAGATAAGATCCGTGCCTAACGTAATTGTTATAGGAGATAAGTGTACAGATAAGTATATCTTCGGTGAGACCACCAGGCTCAGTCCAGAACAACCAGTTCCTGTCCTAGATCAAACTACAATAGAAGAAAGGCCTGGTATGGCTGCTAATGTTGAAGTCAATCTCAAAGCATTTGGTGTTAACACTCTTCTACTCTCTCAAAGAGAACAAATAACAAAAACTAGATTCATAGATACCAATAGTGGTTATCAGTTGATGCGTTTGGATGAAACTCCACAAGTGGGTAGAATTGCAAATGCTGAACTAAAAATGGGATTGATGCACATGAATCCTGATGCTGTTGTTATTTCTGATTATGACAAAGGATACCTCAGTGATGATGACCTATGGCACATATGTCACAATATCAACAGACCAATATTCGTAGACACTAAGAAGCGTAAACTTTTTCAAAAAGATAATGTATTCTGGAAAATAAACAAAAAAGAATATGATCTATTAGATAAAAGTCAGATGCCTAATGACACTCATCTTATAGTTACTTTAGGGTCTGGTGGTGCAACATGGGCTGGTATGAAATTTCTACCACAAGTAGTTAAAGTATTTGATGTGTGTGGCGCTGGAGACACTTTTATGGCGGCTCTAGTCTATGAATTTTTAAAAACCCAAAACATGCAGAAGTCTATTGATTTAGCAAATAGAGCTGCTGCAATTTCAGTAACACATCCTGGCGCTTATTACTTAAATCAGGATGATATAGAATCACTATACGGAGCAAGAAATGGACAAGATAGCAGTAAGCAAAGCGGACTTGATGCACCTGAGATTACAAGCTTGGNTGAGAGAACATACATGTGAAGANATAGCATATNTGGGAGAGTCAAAAGATAAAGATGGCGAGATGAAACATCTATATCGTATTGGAGAACATGAAGTATTTCATGATATGATTCATGAATTAGAGATGGAAGAAGTTCCTGATGANGAATATTGAATATATTTGGAGAGTAAATGGATCTGATATTTTTTACACACCAGAAACAAATGGTGGTGGAGATCATTTCTTTTCAGAATATTTGGATTTAGTAAATCAATATTACGGCAGAGTTCATCACATCATGGAGTGGTGTAGTGGGCCTGGATTTATAGGTTATGGAATGATAGCTTGTAATGTATGTGATCGTCTTACACTATTAGATAAATTTGAACCAGCAATAACTGTAGCAAAAAAGACTGCTGAGAATTCTTTTATCAAAATTATAGACATGTCGGANACNGAAAAANTATATCATAGAAGAGTCTTTCCTCGTACAGAAATATANCACTCAGATAATTGTTCAGTATTACCAGAAGATGAAAAGATAGATTTAGTTGTAGGTAATCCTCCTCATTTTGAAAATGAAGAAGATGCAATAAAAGCTCTAAGTGCTATGGGTAGTCCTATTTTTAATGATCACCTGTCAGAAATTTTATTAGATCCAAAATGGGATGCTCATAGAGATATGTTTAATCAACTATCGACAAGATTAAGTGATGGTGGTAGAATATGTTTACAACTCCACTCAGGTGGATCTAACGTAGATACATTCAAACCAATGGTTGAAGAAGCTGGACTTAGAATCACTGCCAAAATAGAAAGTATTCAATACCAAGACATTTATTATATGGAAGTTCAAAAATGAGATACTGTGTTGATATTGATGGAACTATTTGTAGTCCTACTGTGGGTAGAGATTACTCCAAGGCAATGCCATGGTGGGATCGGATTGCTGTCATAAATAAGTTGTATGATGAAGGTCATTATATCACTTACTTTACCGCAAGAGGTATGGGTCGATTTGGTGATGATCCAGATGCAAGTGCAAAGGCATCTGTTCTATTATTTGATCTTACAGAGAAACAACTTAAAGATTGGGGATGTAAATATCACACTCTAATCTTAGGTAAACCACACGCTGATTTCTTTATTGATGACAAAGGAGTGAATTCTGATGAGTTCTTTAGGACCAAGTAGAAGACCTCGTAATGCCCGTGCTGCAGAACCTATTAAGTATGTGCCGAAGGGATGGGGATATGAAAANTGGATNGCAAACTGCGAGAAGTATTGTGGTAAACTTTTGTTTATTGCAAAAGATAAACAGTGTTCATGGCACTATCATAAATTAAAAGACGAAGTATTTTTTGTACAGAGTGGAAAGATAAAATTATTTCATGGATGGGACGACGATATAGAGAAAGCAGAAATAACAATATTGAGAAGAGGAGATAAGTTTCATGTACCTATAGGATTGAAACACCGTATGTTTGCACTAGAAGATACTGAACTATTTGAGTTTAGTACAGAACATATGGATACAGATTCTCATAGAATTATGCCTGGCGATCTTCTATGATTGAAAATATTACTGATATGATATATGTCGAAAGAGATGTATTATCTCAGGAAAAATGTGATGAGTTAATAAAATATTTTTGGGACAATAAAGATAAACATGATGATGGCAAAGTAGAACACTTTGTCAATGGAGAGTATCAGGGTAAATTAGCAAATAAAGATCATAAAAATTGTACCCAGTTCATGTTTGAGCCTGGACATAAGTATGCGGAGTTGATGACTCAAGTAATACAAGACGCATATATGAATTACAGGACAAGATTACCAGTACTACCAGCAGCAGATCTTGCAATATTAGATTACACAATCAGAGTTTATCCTAAAGGTGAAGGTATATTTAAAACACACGTTGATCAAGCTGAAGGAGGAACTATATCAAGACTCTTTGCTTGTATCATATATCTAAATGATGTAGAAGAAGGTGGAGAGACATTCTTTCCAGATTGGAATATAGGATGTAAGTGCGAGAGAGGAAAGATATTAATATTCCCATGTAATTGGATATTTCCACATGGATCTAATAAAAATATATCTGATGACAAATATATTTTAACTGCTTTTATAAACTATAATTACGACATACCCATGTACTCTGGTACAGAGGTGTAATTATGTGGATACCAAGAGGTATCTGCACATGTATATTCTTGGTACTTACCTTCTAGATGTTTGGGGAAGGGGATTACTTCAATCTCCGCCTCTTCTTTTTTGGCAATCAACTCTGCAACTTCTTGGAAAGATATTGGATTACCAGTTCCAATGTCATAGATACCGCTCTGTGCTTTATTGAGTAATACAACATCTACTACATCTTCTACCCATACAAAATCTCTGAAGGCATATTCAGAATCTTCAAAGATTTTAATTACTTTAGTTTCTTTAGCTTGTTTGGTGAACTTACTAATTGGACTTGCTTGATCTCCTTTATGTTCTTCGCCTTCTCCATATACATTGAAGTATCTGAATCCCTGTATTTGTTCAAACCTATCCATATTATCCATGACCCAGTAATCCACAGTTGCTTTTGATAGTGCATAGAAGTTTAGTGGATTGATAGTTCCTTTCAGATATCCATACTCACTATGAATCTTACCATACACAGATGCAGATGAGGCATATTTGACTGGGATAGAATATTCTATTGCTTTCTCAAACAGTGCAATAGAGAACTCTACATTGTACTTGTGAATTTTATTTACGTCTGTCTCTGTTGTACTTGATATGGCTCCCTGATGTAGAATCATCTCTACTTCATCCCACTTATCATATTGATTTAAGAAATCAAAAGCACCACTTTGTTCAACTCTATAAACATTTTCTGGATCAAATCTCTTTTCAAATGCTTGACCTATAAAACCTTTGTGACCTGTAATGATAATCATGAGGGAAAATGTAGTGGTATAAAGAATACTTGAACTAATCTATAAGTTTCACCTTCAAACCAGCCTGGTTTGTCNTATGANCCGTGGAGAATTTGGTCTGGATACATAATCATTCTATTATATTTCATCTCAGCAAGGTGTATCAAATCCCATGGACCTACACTATCTGAAACATATTCTTCTCTCCATATCCCATCTTGATCGGGGTTAACTTGCTGTCCTTTATATGTATAGAACCCAGTACCACCCTTACATTCTTCTGGTTTATTGAGGTATATAAGACCAGCAAATCCCCTTGTTTTGTATTCTAAGGGATAATCTACATGTGGTGTCTTATTTCTGAAATTAGATTGTGTTACGTTGACAGAGAAAGGCACATTCAAACATGCTTGTTTAAATGTCTTGATCTCTTCCATTTTCAATCCATATACATTTTCTGCTATCTGTTGCCAAATTTCGTGCATATGATCAAGATTCATGTTCATATCCACTCTTACGCCAGGCAAATTACCACACACTCTTGGGTTGTTAGTGCCTGGACATCTGAGTGCGAGGTTCCTTACCTTGTCTGGATTCTTATAAAAATTGTCAATGTAAACTATGGGAGTTTCTTGCCAACCCATCAATTCTACCCTAGCTCCTAACTCTTCACTAATTGCAAAGGTTTTCTCTTCATCAATAAAATACTTTTTCATATAACTAAATACTTCGGAGAACTAATGTGGAGAAGTTGTGGCAAAACCTAATAGTAAAGAAGGTTTGAAAGAATACGCTCTTAGAAAACTCGGAAAACCAGTTCTGGAAATCAATGTTGACGATGATCAGATTGATGATCTTATCGATGATGCGATTCAATTGTTTCATGAGAGACATGGTGAAGGTATTGATAGAGTATTCCTAAAACATAAACTTACCCCTGCTGAGAAAGCAGCTATGAAAGGAACAGCTGCGACAACTACTGGTACTAGTACGCATGGTGGTCTTGCAACCGCCGACTATACTGAGGGTGCGAACTATCTTCCTTTACCTGACAGTATTATTGGAATAAACAAAGTATTTAAAGCAGACTCATCTACCATATCGGCAGGGATGTTCAATATTAAATACCAGATCTTCCTTAATGATTTATACTACTACGGTGCAATCGATTTGCTCAACTATGGTATGGTAAAATCATATCTAGAAACTCTAGATTATATGCTTAATCCAGACGTTCAACTAAGATTTAATAAAAAGAATAGTAGATTATACTTAGACTTGAATGTAAATGAACTTACTGATAATCATTTCCTAATCATAGATGCTTTTAGGATAGTTGATCCTCAAAGCGAGACTGCTGTGTATAACGATCACTGGCTTAAGCAGTATACCACCGCACTCATCAAACGTCAATGGGGACAGAACTTAATCAAGTTTACTGGTGTCAAATTGCCTGGCGGATTAGAACTTAATGGTAGACAATTATATGATGATGCTGTCATGGAGTTGGAAAAACTCGATGAGAAGTTAATGCAAGAATATGCAATGCCACCTCTAGACTTTGTTGGATAATGCCTTTATCACCCTTCTTTCTAAATGGATCTCCAAGTGAACAAAGACTAGTTCAAGACTTGGTGAACGAACACTTACAACTGTTCGGACAGGATGTTTTGTATCTTCCTAGAAAGATCATCAATCAGAATACAGTTATAAGAGAGATCACAGCATCCAAGTTTGACGATAGTTTTAGATTGGAAGCGTATCTTGTTAATGTAGATGGTTTTGGAACTCCTTCCGATGTGTTGACAAAGTTCGGTGTCAGAGATCAAGATGAAATCACACTGGTTGTATCTAAAGAAAGATACGATGATTTCATAGCACCATTCATGAAGTTATTTCCAGAGGATGAGAGAGTCAATGCTCAAACTCCAAATGAAGGTGATCTGATTTATCTGCCTCTTGACAATGCTTTATTTGAAATCAAGTATATTGAAAGAAAAGTACCATTCTACCAGTTAAATGAACTCTTCATGTATGAGTTTAGATGTGAGATCTTTGAGCCTGAGGATGAGGTTATTGATCTACCTGATGGATTGACTGATAAAAATGGTGAAGATGTTGATGATGGTATCATTACTCGTGGTAATATCATTACTCTACAACTAGAAAAAGATGATAATCAAAATGCTTTGGGATATGTATCTCTAGCATCTACAGTTCCTGGCGTAAAATCTGTTCAGTTTGTTTCACTAATAGATGACGGTAATTACTTAGGAACTCCGTCAGTACAAATATTCAAACCAAAAGTAGGAAACCAAGCAACTGGTACAGTGACCATTGCAGAAGGTGGTATAGACTCAGTAACTCTTACAACTAGCGGATCTAATTATCTTAGTGTTCCTACTGTAACATTTACTCCACCCAATTTAACCACATCATCACAGATTAAATTTGGTAACAATTCTCTACATCATACTGCTATCACAGATGTTATTGGTGCTAACTTCCATTTTACAACCAATGTGGATTCTAGAGATAGTGGTAATGGTAGATTATCATTAAGTTTCTGGTTGTATCCAACTAAGTTTGATCCAGCAGTCAATGGTGGAACAGTCATGTGGACTGATAGATTCAAGATATATTACAGAGAGACAGGAAACATAGTGTTTGCTTCTGGTTCTGGATCTATTGAAAACACTACACAACTCAATCTAAATGCTTGGAACTTCATCAGAGTAGAACAATATAACACTGATGCAACCATATCTGTAAATGGAACTGTAAGTAACAGTTTGAATACAGCAAACCCAATCATGTTCTTTGCAGGCGATTCTCTTAAATTAGGTGCTGACACTGCTGGTGCTGGATTTATTCCAAGTCAGACTGCATCATTTGAAGGATTCTTAGATCACCTAACTATCAACTTAACTGGTGATAATTCTACAAGAACTGCCAGTGCAGAACAAGTTCCAACATCAGAAACTCAACAAGAGACTGATGTACAGACAAATAGTAACGCTACATTCATCCGTAAGATGGATAGTGAGATGCCACAAGTGATTGCAACCACAGATGCTAACAAGGTTGTAACTGGATTGACTATCAATTACGAAGGGTGGGGATATACGTCAGTTCCTATCATGACTATTGAAGCACCATCACTAGGATCTCAAGCAACTGCTGTTGCAATTATGACAAGTAGAAGTGGTGTTCCGAATCAGTCTATAGACAGAATACTAATTACAAATCCTGGCTTTGGATATACAGAACCACCAATAGTAACTCTTACTGGTGGTAATCCAATATCCGCTGGTGTTGCTACCGCTGTGATATCAGAAGCAGTATTAGGTCCTATAGGAATTACAACTGGTGGTAAAGGATATACATTTACACCTACTGTTGGTATTACATCTGTTTACATACAACAATCAAATGAAACAGAACCTTTGATTATGAACGCACAAGCAGAAGCAGTGGTAAGCACTGCTGGTACAGTCAAAGAAATCAGATATAGTAATGCTGGTGCTGGTTACACTAATACAACTGCATACGTTGCCATAGGTTCAGTAACATCCAATTCCTTTGGTGAGTTTGACGTAGATGAGTTGGTAACACAAGTATCTACAGGAACCAGTGCATACGTTTCTAGTTGGAATACCGCAGATAATATTCTTAAAGTGGTGGCATCAAGTGGTGACTTTACTGTAGGAGAAACAATCGTAGGTGCTGCTGCAAGTTACAGGATTCTATCAGTCGGAGATGACCTTTCTACTGATATTCCTTTTGCACAAAATGAAGTTCTGGAGACAGAGGCAGACGAGATTCTGGACTTCTCAGAAAGAAATCCGTTTGGGGAATTCTAAATAGTTTCATAAGGTGGTAATATTATGTTAACAAATCATTTCTATCATGAGATAATTCGTAAGACAATCGTGTCTTTCGGAACCCTCTTTAATAATCTTGAGATCCAACATACAGACAAGACTGGCAAGACAGTAAGCGTTGTCAAAGTTCCAGTATCTTACGGTCCTCAACAGAAATTCTTAGCAAGAGTATCTCAAGGTAGAGACTATCAAGGAGATAGTACTATAGGAACTACATTGACATTGCCTAGGATGTCTTTTGAAGTTATTGGAATGAACTATGATTCCACAAGAAAAGTCTCAACCATGCAGACTTTCAAATCCACTAACAAGAAAACAAANAAAATGATCAAGGCATTTATGCCTGTTCCATATAATATTAATATGCAACTTAGTATCCTTTCTAAACTCAATGAGGATGCAATACAGATTTTAGAACAGATACTACCATATTTNCAACCAGCATTTAANNTAACAGTAGACCTAGTAGATGTAATTGGCGAGAAAAGAGACATGCCAATAACTCTAGAAGGAATACAGATGGAAGATAATTATGAAGATGACTTTCTTACTAGAAGAGCATTAGTCTATACTCTAAACTTTGTATGTAAAACATACTTGTTTGGTCCTATCAATAATAGTACTGATGGATTAATTAAGAAAGTACAGACAGATTACTATACAGAAACAGAAAACCTCAAGATTGCATCAAGACAACAAAGATACACTGCCGTTCCTATTGCAGTCAAGGATTACACTAAAGATGACACTGCTAGAACAAACGAGATAGTCAAATCTGATATCACGGAGTTCTCTGTAAACAGTGCTACCCCATTTGCTAAAGGTGACTACATACAAATAGATGATGAGAAAATGTTGATCAGAGCCATCTCTGGAAACAGATTGACTGTGAGAAGAGGTGAGTTCAAGAGTAGTGTTGTTGCACACGATATCAACATTCCTATTAGTGTCATTAACGCTCAGGACGATGCTCAAGTAATTGATCAAGTCTTACAGAGTGGAGATGACTTTGGATTTGGTGAGACTATCACCAACTTCGTTGATGGTAATGTATTCAGTAGTAGTCAAGGAAGGGATGTAGAGACATGATTGAAGACGAAACATTTGATGAAATAGATAACGCTCTAGACATCACGGATAGAGGCGCTGAGATTATGAAAGCACCTGTCAACAAACCTACAAGAACAAGTCCTAAGAATTTAAAATCTACTAAAGAAGATGTGGTGAAGGACTATGAATATAGTAGGGCTCAGTTGTATTCTCTAGTTGAGAAAGGACAAGAGGCAGTTGATGGTGCATTAGATGTTGCACAACAATCAGATTCTGCAAGGGCATATGAAGTTGCTGGTCAACTTATCAAACACGTTGCAGATACAGCAGACAAACTAATGGATCTCCAGAAAAAAGTAAAAGAGATCGATGAAGTGAAGGACAAGAATACTACTAACGTGACTAATAATTCTTTGTTTGTGGGGAGTACATCTGACCTACAAAAAATGTTAAAACAAATGAACAAGGAAAACAAGAAATGAAAAGTTTCAAATCAATCAACGAAGAAGGTAACTGGCAAAGATTGAATAAGTATGGTGCAACCTATACTATTACTTTTCAGTTCAGAGGTCAGACTAAGTTTATTCAAATGTTCTTCCCTCAAAGAGCAAGACCTTTGAAAAAGAATGTTCAGTATGAATTGAACAAAGTATATCCAGGCAGTAAAGTTTTATACTTTGATGCCAGTGATAAAGATCCGACAAAACCATTATTAGTAATTGACGCATAAAGACAATGCCTGATCATGATCAATACCTTGGAAATCCTAATCTAAAAAAAGCAAACGTTGCTCAGAACTTTACTAAGAAACAAGTTGCTGAGTTTTTGAAATGTGCTCAAGACCCTGTATATTTTGCACAAAAGTATGTACAGATCATCAACTTGGATGAAGGTCTAGTGCCATTCAAGATGTATGACTTCCAAGAAAAGTTAGTTAATAATTTTCATAACAATAGATTCAATATTTGTAAGATGCCTCGACAGTCAGGTAAGTCAACGACTGTGGTATCATACCTCCTACACTATGCCATCTTCAATGATAGTGTAACCATAGGTATACTTGCAAACAAAGCTCAGACTGCAAGAGATCTACTTGGTAGATTACAGATTGCATATGAGAACCTACCCAAGTGGATGCAACAGGGTATCATTGCATGGAACAAGGGATCTATGGAATTGGAAAACAAATCCAAGATCATTGCTGCATCAACCTCCGCATCTGCTGTTCGGGGTATGTCATTCAACATTATATTCTTAGACGAATTTGCGTTCGTTGCCAACCATTTAGCAGATGATTTCTTTAGTAGTGTATATCCTACTATTAGTTCTGGTAAGTCTACTAAGGTAATTATTGTTTCTACCCCTCGTGGTATGAATCACTTTTACCGACTGTGGCATGATGCGGAACTAGGTAGAAACGAATACGTCACCACAGACGTTCACTGGTCAGAAGTGCCAGGCAGAGATGAAGCGTGGAAAGAACAGACGATCAAGAACACATCAGAAGCACAGTTCCGTGTTGAGTTTGAATGTGAGTTCTTAGGATCTGTTGATACATTGATATCACCAGCCAAGTTAAAAACTATGGTGTATGATGAACCAATTAATACTGGAAGGAGAGGTGGTGAGATATATGAAAACCCAATAGACAAACATAACTATTCAATTACAGTAGACGTTGCAAGGGGAGTAGAGAAAGATTACTCTGCTTTCATAGTATTTGACACTACAGAGTTTCCATATAAAGTTGTTGCCAAATATAGAAACAACACTATCAAACCAATGTTATTCCCTAGTGTCATAGCAGAGTTTGCCAAAGCATATAATAACGCATACGTTCTATGTGAAGTAAATGATATCGGAGATCAGATAGCGTCGATACTATTCTATGATATGGAATATGAAAACGTATTGATGACTGCTGTGAGAGGTAGAGCTGGACAAGTATTGGGTCAAGGATTCTCTGGTAGTAAAGTACAACTAGGAGTCAAGATGTCTAAGACTGTCAAGAAGATAGGGTCACTCAACCTTAAAACTCTGATAGAGGCAGATAAACTATTAGTCAAGGACTACAATATCATTGCAGAACTTACAACCTTCATTGAGAAATCAAACTCATTTGAAGCAGAAGAGGGTTGTAATGATGACCTTGCCATGTGTCTTGTCATATTTGCATGGTTAGTCATGCAAGATTATTTCAAAGAGATGACGGACGATGATATAAGGAAAAGAGTATACGATGATCAAAGAGATCAAATAGAGGCAGATATGGCACCATTTGGTTTTATATCTGATGGTATATCTGAAGAAACATCATTTGTAGATTCAGATGGAGAAAGATGGCATATGGATGAATATGGTGATAGGTCATATATGTGGGATTATCTATAAGTGGATTTAGATGAACCAGTTCTATTTCTACATGAAAGAAAGTGCAGAGTTTGTGGTAGAACTTACTCACTGACAGATGGTTTTTATCTAACTAGGAAAAGTAGAGGCGAAAAACCATCATCTTATTCATATGAATGTAAATCTTGCACAATTAGTAGAGTAAAAAAGAAAAGAAAGAAAGACAAACCAGACGTATATCCTGACTGGTAGGAGGTTCATGCATCGTTTCCCCAGTGAAAAAGTAGTAAATTCTAAATAATAACAGAGAAAACAACTGAGATCTTCGAGGAACACTAACATGGCGCTTAATCTAGTATCTCCAGGCGTTAAGGTACGAGAAATAGACCTAACAGTAGGAAGAATAGACGGCATCAACGATCAGGTTGGAGCGATTGCAGGCCCCTTCGAGAAAGGCCCTGTAAACGAACCAGTTTTGATTGAGACAGAAGCTGACTTACTTAATACTTTTGGTTCACCAAAATCTACCGATGCTCAATATGAGTACTGGATGACTGCATCTTCGTTCTTATCTTATGGAGGAATCCTAAGAGTATTAAGAACAAATAATGCAAACTTATCCAACGCTAACGCACCTGTCGGTGTTGCAATTACAAACCTATCCATCAAGTCATCTGAAGATTATTACAATAATCGTTCAACAGATACTAACTGGAACTATGCAGCAAGAAACCCTGGCTCTTGGGCAAATGGTTTAAAGATTTGTACTATTGATGCTAAAGCTGATCAAAGAATCGCAATTGGTACTGAAGGTCTTGTAGTTGGATATGCTATCACTGCTGGTTTCTCAACAAATACTGCAAACACAGACGGAACTGTAGGTATTGAAACAGGATACATTAAGGGTATCATCACTGATATTCACTCTGGAAGTATTGATGTTAAAGTTGTTGCAAAACACAATGTAACAACTGATGTTTGGACTGTTGCTGATTATGAAGAAGGTTCTTCAACTAATGCTTTCCAATCATATGATGTAAATATCTACAACGAATACTTCAGTAGACCAGCATCTGAAAACCAACCAAACCGTTATCAGATCTTTAACAACTCTGGAGTATCTCAAAGAATAGAAAGAACAAGATTCCAAGCTGTAGTTGGTGTTGGTTCTACTGAAATTACATTCGGTGAAGATCTTAGTGCATTGAAGGTTGCACCTGGCGACCAAATCAAATCACTTAACGGAACATATAGTGGTGATGTTGTTTCTGTTCAGACTGCGGTAGGTGGTAATCCACTAATCGTGATGGATACAGCAGCTACTGTTGCATTTGCAAATACAGACTTCATTGTTATGTCTGGTATTGGTAGTGGACTTTATCTAAGAGAAGGTAATACCGTTACTGACTGGTACAACGAACAAACTTTAGGTCTTACAAATACAACAATTAGGTGGAGACAAATTGCGGAAGCACCAACTACAACAGAGTATGCTAAAGCAAGAAACTCTAAGTATGATGAATTCCATGTCTTAGTTGTAGACGATACAGGATCAGTAACTGGTACTGCTGGTGCAATTGTAGAAAAATGGGTTGGATTATCCAAGGCACTTGATGCTAAGATATCACCAAGCACAGACATCTACTACAAAAACTACGTTGCAAACTTCTCACAGTATGCATTTGTTGGTGCTGCACAAACTGGTATGGGTCTTAAGTACTCTATGTTAAGTGGTTACACTCTTGACAGTAGTGGAACATGGGGATCAGAAGCACAAGGAAAAACATTCAACGGTGCTGGCCCTAAGACATTCACACTTTCAAACGGAAACGACTACGGTTCAGTTGGTGCATATAAATGCGAGTTGGGAGATATCATTTCTTCTTATACAGTTTTAGATAACCCTGCTGAATACTCAGTAAACTATCTAATTCAAGGGCCATCTGGTGGAAATTCAATTTACGAAGCTCAGGCTAAGGCAAATAAATTAATTCAGATTGCTACTACTCGTAAGGATTGCATCGCATGTATTTCACCTTACAGATCTGGTGTTGTTGGTTTAACCAATTCAGATCAACAAACTAACAATATTATTTCATTCTATGAAAGTTTGACATCCAGTTCTTATGCAGTATTTGACTCTGGATACAAGTATACCTTCGATAGATTCAATAACACATTTAGATACATTCCTCTAAATGGTGATATTGCTGGATTGATGGCAAGAACTTCCATCAACTCATTCCCTTGGTTCTCACCAGCTGGTGCAACTAGAGGAACTATCAACAATGCAGTTAAGATTGCTTACAACCCATCTCAAGCACAGAGGGATCTACTTTATCCTAAGAGAATTAACCCTGTTATATTCTCACCTGGCGCTGGTCTTGTATTATTCGGTGATAAGACTGCACAGAAAGAAGCATCTGCGTTTGATAGAATCAACGTTCGCCGTTTATTCTTAACGATTGAAGGAACTATTGAAAGAGCAGCAAAAGCTCAGTTATTTGAATTTAACGATGATCTTACAAGAACTGCTTTTGTAAACATTGTTGAACCATATCTTCGTGATGTACAGGCTAAGAGAGGTATTTCCGACTTCGTAGTCATTTGCGATGAGTCAAATAACACACCTGATGTTATTGACGCAAATACCTTCAAGGCAGACATCTTCGTGAAGCCTGCACGTTCTATTAACTTCATTGGTCTAACCTTTGTTGCTACAAGAACAGGCATCAGCTTTGATGAAGTGATTGGATCTGTTTAATTTTACTAAATACACCACGGAGAGGATTTAAAAAATGCCCGCAAATTTACCAAAGGTCAATCAAAGAACCATAGACTCATTTAGGTCTAGGTTGGTTGGTGGTGGAGCTCGTCCTAACCTGTTCGAGGTAAAACTAGTTTACCCAGAAGGTATAGCGAAAGAGATCTCAAACGAAGAACTTGCCTTGGATACTAGATTCATGGTAAAGGCTGCAAACCTACCAGCATCAAATATCAACGTTATTGATATTCCATTCAGAGGCAGAAACCTCAAGATTGCTGGAGATAGAACATTCGATGTTTGGACAATCACAGTTATCAACGACACAACATTCAGACTTAGAAACGCATTTGAAGCATGGATGAATAGAATCAACCGTGTTGACAATGCTACTGGAGAGGTGACTCCTGTTGATTATCAAACAAATGCATATGTCTATCAGTTAGGTAGAGACGCTATCAATGGTCAACCTAATTACCAAACTCCTGAGAACTATATCGGTGACAGCGCTGGAAAACTTCAGAAAGCAATTACTGCTAATTCTGACGTTCCTGTTCTAAAAACTTATAAGTTCCACGGAATATTCCCAACAAACGTAAGTGCAATCGAACTATCATACGATCAGTCAGATTCAGTCGAAGAGTTTACAGTGGATCTACAAGTCCAGTGGTGGGATGCCTATAGAGGAGAAGATTCAGAATCATTCTTAACAGGTTATAATCAGAATCAATAGACATAACATAATATTCGTGTTATAATATATTGATAAATAACTGGGACAGCCCAGTAGTAGTGAGTTAATGGCTAAATTATTTGGTTTTAAAATAGAGAAAGATGACGAACAGAATAAGAACGTCGTCTCTCCTGTTCCTCAAAATAATGAGGACTCATCGGATTACTATGTTTCGAGTGGGTTTTATGGCCAGTATGTTGATATTGATGGTGTTTATAAATCCGAGTACGAATTAATAAAAAGATATCGAGAAATGGCACTTCACCCAGAAGTGGATTCTGCCATAGAAGATATAATAAATGAAGCAATAGTTTCAGATCAGAATGATTCTCCTGTCGAAATCGATTTGGAGAATCTTCCAGCATCTGCGAAACTAAAAGAATTAATTAGAGAAGAGTTTAAAAAGATAAAAGAGATCATGGACTTTGATGCAAAGTGCCATGAAATTTTAAGAAACTGGTATGTTGATGGTAGAATTTTCTATCATAAAGTTATTGATATTAAAAAACCAGAAGACGGTATTAAAGAAGTTAGATATATTGATCCTCTAAAAATAAAGTTAGTAAGAAGATTAAAGGTAGATCCTACTCTAAAAGGTGCCTTAGCACAGGTTAATGCAAATAGTCCAGATCAGATAGAGTCTCCAGAAATAGAAGAGTTCTATCAATATGATCCTAATCAACATCAAGCTAAAAATACGTTAGGTGCTATTGGTCAAAGTCCATTTTCAAGCAGACAAAAACCAGTAAAAATTGCACCAGATGCTGTCACATTCTGTCACTCAGGTTTAGTTGATAGAAACAAACAAACTATTCTTTCTTACTTACACAAGTCAATCAAAGCACTCAATCAACTTAGAATGATTGAAGATAGTCTCGTTATCTACAGACTATCAAGGGCACCAGAACGTAGAATATTCTACATTGATGTAGGTAATCTACCAAAAATCAAAGCGGAACAATACCTCAAAGAGGTGATGAACCGTTATAGAAACAAACTTGTTTATGACGCTGCTACTGGAGAAATAAGAGATGACAGAAAACACATGTCGATGCTCGAGGACTTCTGGCTACCAAGACGAGAGGGTGGCAGAGGCACTGAAATCACTACGTTGCCAGGTGGACAAAATCTTGGCGAACTTAGCGACATCGAATACTTCCAAAAGAAACTATACCGTTCACTAGGAGTTCCAGAATCTCGTATTGCTGGATCAGGTGACGGATTTAACTTAGGTAGATCATCTGAGATACTAAGGGACGAAATTAAATTTACCAAGTTTGTTGGTAGAATGAGGAAGAGATTTTCTCAGCTGTTCAACGATATGTTGAAGACTCAGTTAATCTTGAAGAATATTGTCACTCCAGAAGATTGGGAAGTTTTATCAGACCATATACAATATGATTATGTCTATGATAATCATTTTGCAGAACTCAAAGAGTCTGAGTTGATGAATGAAAGACTGGGAGTTGTTGCTGCAGTAGATCCCTATGTTGGAAAGTATTTCTCAGCTGATTATGTGAGAAGACATATCTTAAAACAAAAAGATGAAGAGATCATAGAAATCGATAAGCAAATGAAACAAGAAATAAAAGATGGTATTATTGCAGATCCTATGGAGGTACAACAACTTGAAATGGGTGTACATCCAGAACAACTCCCAGGCGGGGCAATGAATCCTGATCCTATGGGTATGGGAGCTCCTGTAGAACCTGGCGTAGATGGTAGTGCCACAGAGGCGCCAGAAATGCCTCAAGGCGGAGAAATATAAATAATAAGTAATCCTATTCTATATTAACTGTTATGGATAATGATTTAATTGACATGATTGCAGCTGATAATGCTCAAGCTGATGTGCATGATAAGATCAAAGAGATCCTTTATGCGAAGTCACAAGAGAATATCAACACTGTGACACCAGCTGTCACTGCTGACATGTTTGGTGGGCCTAATCCCTATCTTAATGATGAGGAAGAGGTGACGGATGAACCAGAGGCAGAAGTAGCTGATGGTACACCTAGTTCCGTTGAGGATACAGCGGAAGTTGAAGAGCCTGTCGCTGAGGCAGAGCCCGTTGATGATGAAGTAGAAGAAGAACAACCTGAGGCTTAACTAATGAAACTCATCACAGAAGAGATCGAAACCGCCAAGGTTCTTGTCGAGGAAAAAAACGGCAAGAAGAACATGTTTATTGAAGGTATCTTTTTACAAGGAAACCTCAAGAACAGAAATGGTCGTTTTTACCCTGTGGAAACTCTTGAGAAAGAGGTCAACAGATACAACGAAGCATTTGTTGGAAAAGGTCGTGCTCTTGGTGAGTTAGGACACCCCGAAGGGCCAACGGTTAATCTTGACAGAGTATCTCACAAAATTGTAGACCTTCATAAAGAAGGAACTAATTTTGTAGGAAAAGCACAACTCCTCAATACACCTATGGGTACTATTGCACAGAATCTATTAGATGACGGTGTTACCCTTGGAGTATCATCAAGAGGAATGGGAAGTCTTAAAGACACTAGCGAAGGCTATAAAGTTGTCGGTGAAGACTTCATGCTTGCAACTGCAGCTGATATAGTTGCAGATCCTTCTGCCCCTGACGCTTTTGTCAATGGCATTATGGAGGGAGTTGATTGGATCTGGGAAGCTGGAATCCTAAAGGCAAAACAATCTGAGGTANCAGTTATAGAAGAAAAGACTATGACTCACCCTGCGATTGCTGTTGCTGAGCCTGAAAAGGCAGTGGAGGCNGTTATTGAGAAGACCCAAAAAACTATAAATAAGTTAGTAGATCAGAAACAACTTGACGAGAAGAAATTGGAAATCTTCCAAAACTTCCTATCAAATCTNTGATTTAATAAATAAACATAGATTATACGATATCTAACACGTTTTTAGACGGAGAGTTCAAAATGTCTCGTGGAGATTTACAAGAAATGGAAGTAAAGACACAGCAATCCAANACNGCTGTAAANAGTGGNGCNGCNAAGGGNGANCCNATGCCAACCACACCAAATTACGTTCCTGATGGTCAAGGTGCTGTTGAAGATCTTGGTGGCCCTACACCTGAGAACTCAAAGCCTGATGACAACAGTAACATGCTTAAGACACCAACTGGTACTATTAAGCAAGTTAAAGATGTGATTACAAAGAACGCTGGAAAAGCTGATCCTATGCCTACTGCACCAAAATATGCCGAAGAGGCAGAAGCTGACGAANCTCAAGANGTTGTNGCNGAAGAACCTGTTAANNAAGNTGAAGAGGNAGNANCTGAGGAAGAGACAGTNGATNTNAACGCCGCNATTGAAGAAGATGTTAACGCACTTCTNTCTGGTGANGATNTNTCNGAAGANTTNAAAGAGAANGCTAAGACAATCTTTGAAGCATCNATCAATGCTAAAATNACTGATATCGAAAATCAATTAAACGAAGAGTACGCTAAGAAACTCGACGAAGAAGTTCAAGAAATCAAAGTTGAACTCACAGAGAGAACTGACGCATACCTCGAATATGTCGCCGATGAATGGATGAAGGAAAATGCATTAGCAGTCGAGAACGGAATCAAGACTGAAATGACAGAATCATTCATGGAAGGCATGAAAAAGCTTTTTGAAGAACATTATGTAACCCTACCTGAAGATAAATATGATGTCCTAGAAAATATGGTGGACAAACTTGATGAAATGGAAAGTAAGCTCAACGAGCAGATAGAGAAGAACGTTGCACTAAATCAAAGACTTAGTGAATCAACTGCCGATTCTATTTTTAACGACGTTGCTGAAGGACTTGCAGTATCCCAAAAGGAAAAACTACAAAGTCTTGCAGAAGGTGTTGAGTTTGAAAGTGAAGAATCCTATCGTGGAAAGATCGAAACTCTGAAAGAATCTTATTTCGGACAGAAGAAAACACCATCCACAACGTCCGCACCTCAAGAACTTAAAGAAGAAGCAGCACATACAGAGCCAGCAACTGGCGCAATGGCAGCTTATCTTGATGCACTTGGACGTATGAAATAGGAACTCGTTAATTTTTAACAACCAACCCTTACAAAACGATGCAACAAAACATCAATTATCAAGCACTCACTGAAAAGTGGGCGCCGCTTCTAGACCACGAAGGGTCTGAAGCTATCAAGGATCAGCACAGACGTAATGTTACTGCTGTACTTCTTGAGAACCAAGAGCAAATGCTCAGAGAAGAGAATGCTTTCCAAAGCTTAACAGAGGCATCACCAACTAACTCTGCTGGTACAGGTGGATTCAGTGGTTCAGCTGCAGACGCAGGCCCTGTTGCTGGTTTCGACCCAGTTCTTATCTCACTCATCCGTCGTGCAATGCCTAACTTGGTCGCATATGACCTTGCTGGTGTTCAGCCAATGAGTGGCCCAACAGGACTTATCTTTGCGATGAGATCCAGATTCACTAATCAGAGTGGAGATGAGGCACTATTCGATGAGCCAGATACAACATTCTCTGCACAGAATAGTTCACAGAACCTTACATCTGGATTTACAGATGTCGCTGCTGGTTTCGGTACAACTTCTCCTCAGAAGGGATCAAACCCAGGCGCACTAAACCCAGTTGGATCTGCAACAACTAGTGCATACAACGTTGGTCAAGGTATGGTGACAGGAGATGCTGAGGCATTAGGAGACGCTGCTGCCAACGCTTTCCAAGAGATGGCATTCAGTATTGAGAAAGTTACTGTGACTGCGAAGTCCAGAGCACTCAAAGCTGAGTACAGTTTAGAATTAGCTCAAGACCTCAAGGCAATCCACGGATTGAACGCTGAGTCTGAGTTAGCAAACATTCTATCAACTGAGATTCTTGCTGAAATCAACAGAGAAGTTATCAGAACTATCTACAAGTCCGCAGAACAAGGTGCTACAATTAACACTGCAACTGCTGGAACATTCGACTTAGACACCGACAGTAATGGTCGTTGGTCAGTTGAGAAGTTCAAAGGACTTCTATTCCAGATCGAAAGAGATGCGAACCAAATCGCACAAAGAACTCGTCGCGGAAAGGGCAACGTGGTTCTATGCTCTGCCGACGTTGCTTCAGCTCTTACAATGGCTGGAATCCTTGATTACACCCCTGCACTTAACGCTAACTTAAACGTTGACGATACTGGTAACACATTTGCTGGTACACTTGCTGGTAAGTACAAAGTTTACATCGACCCATTCGCTGCAAACAATGACGCTAATCAGTACTACGTTGTTGGTTACAAGGGTACTAACCCTTATGATGCTGGATTATTCTACTGCCCTTACGTTCCATTACAGATGGTAAGAGCTGTGGGACAAGACACCTTCCAACCAAAAATTGGCTTTAAGACTCGTTACGGAATCGTTGCAAACCCATTTGCAGAAGGTAACGTATCTAACCAAGGTCTTGGAAGACTTCTATCCAACGCAAACCGCTACTACAGAAGAGTTAAGGTTGCAAACCTTATGTAATTCGGATATTACATATCTTACAGAGAGACCCCAAAAGGGTCTCTTTTTTTGTGCCTATATAATATACGAAATAATGTGTTGAATTATGAATACATGGAAATGGATATCTTTCGGTGTGGTTGGTAGTCTCTTCGCAGTGTCACACATTGGCATGATAGGTTACATCGCAACCAGAGAGAAGAGTAAAATTCCAAACATCAACGTGCCAGTAGGCCCTTATACCTCTTATGTTGTTCAAGCAGATGAAGAGGGATATAAGTTGAGTTATACTGCCAATGATCCCAAGACAGCATACATCACTAAGGACATCAAGAAGAAAGGTGGATTCTTAGGACTTGCAAATAATACTACTAAGATAGTAGAAGAATACTACATGGATGGTCAGATCAACCAAGGTGGTGCAGTATCTAACAATCGTTCATGGTTAGACGGAAAGCCTGGATTGACACAAAAACAATCAGATGAGATAACTGCCGCACGAAAAAGTGAGGCCTGTATCGAAGCAGTCGGAGCGGCCAAAGGTACAGGAAGACTTGTGGGTACTTCAGTTGGTGCAGCTGCTGCTCCTACTCTTAGTTCTATTCCCTTTGTTGGTTGGGTCGCTGCTGGCTGGGTGGCTATGTTTGGTGGTGATAAGGGATCTGATATAGGCGGTAGTATGGCAGAAGACCTTAACAAAAATTGCTAAATAAAAGTAAAAACTCATG